>Ga0222716_10000214_pt1 | contig 47962 bp, 73 predicted proteins | sample C33_13DmetaG_FD_165044 | JGI IMG/M metagenome (GOLD analysis project Ga0222716, IMG submission 165044) | Estuarine water microbial communities from San Francisco Bay, California, United States - C33_13D | ecosystem: Environmental > Aquatic > Marine > Unclassified | place: USA: California... | reverse complement strand
ATCGGCACAGACCACAACCGTCACCAATGCCAGAGCAGTGACCAACGATGGCAACAGCATCTACATCAATCAAGTGGGCGACAACAACACCCTCAACATCACACAGGATGGCAACGACAATCTGATTGCTGGCACAACTTCTACCACCAACAGCAAAGTCAGGGCTGACATCACAGGCAGCAACAATTCCATCATCATGACACAGCGTGGCAACAACAATGTGACGCTGTTCAAACTCTTGGGTGATTACAATTCGACCACGCTGAATCAAGGTGGCACCACCGGTGCAGACGACAACAGGATGATCGTGGACATCAACGGTGATCACAACACAATAAGTGGCACTCAAACTCACAACGACGGCGTGGGCAACTCAGGACATTTCCTTTCCATCGACCTTGATGGTGATTACAACAATATTCTTTCCAGTCAAATCAATGACGGTGACAAGAAGGCATTCATCTCAGCACAGGGCGATGACAACGACATAGATCTGTATCAGCAGGGCACTGGCACACACTACGTGGAAATATCTGTTGGCAGTGATCAAACTGTGGATGTCACCCAGGACGGATCCGGCAATCACAATGCTTCAATTTCAATGACTGGATACAGTGCCACACTGGATCTCACCCAGTCGGGAACCACCAGCCAGAACTATGTGCTGACCCAAAACTGCACCAACACAGCAGGCTGTGGCACGACCACAGTCACCCAACAATGATAAAGATATTCCTCATCGCTCTGATATTCAACATGGAGTTGGAAAAATGGGAACCCTTTGACAAACTGCCCATAGTGGAAATGCCCAACATAGAAACCTGCCTGCGTTACCAAGCCGGCTACAACAGGACCCTTGTGGCCACACACAGCATGGTTAGGATGTTCTGTGTGGAAAAACAGCCAGATGTTTATACAAAACCAAATTAAAACGGCAGTGGTTGACACTCTATAAATATCTTGTATAATTTAGCTTGAGCTAAGATTAGGAAAAAGATGACAGAATTTAGATATGGTATATGGAACTTGCTCAAAAGGATTGTGGGGCATTCATCCGTCACCAGAGCAATCATATACACTGTGGGACATATTATTATAGCGATGACCTGCAACAGATTGATCACAGGAGCGGACCTCGAACTTGCGGCCGTTGACGCACTGATCGAACCCATGATAAATGGTGTTTGGTTTTACCTACTTGACAAGATGTACATCTCACACCATGCCAATAGATCCTTGTAGTTGACATTGATCTATCTTAGTGTATACTGTTTGTATGCATTTGATGATAGACCTTGAAACACTGGCAACCACTCCCAACGCGGCGGTGCTGACGATAGGCGCATGCTTATTCGATCCCCACGGCAAAGATGTTCATTCGACATTCTACGAAAGAATCAAACTGGAATCACAGGAGTCATATGGCAGGGTTATCAACGACGACACAGTTGCTTGGTGGGGCCAGCAGGATCCACAGATACAGGAAGATGCTTTCGGTGAAGGCGATGATCGTATTGATCTCAAGGATGCAATGAAAAAATTATACACATTTGGTTTGGGCACTTCTAATGTATGGAGCCATGGCTCTGTGTTTGATGTTGTTATCATAGAAGACATTTGTCGATCATTTCAACAGGCAGTGACATGGAAGTTCTGGGAAGTGAGAGACACTCGCACACTGTTTGACCTTGCCGATGTTAGTGTGAGAATAGAGGGCAAACACAACGCACTCACAGATGCAGTCGCCCAAGCTCAGGCTGTGCAAAAGGCCTACTCAATCCTACTTAAATAGTTTTATGCCCTACTGCGTAATGTTAGAAAAAGGTATAACCTACCGTCCTGGTGGCAAGCTTTACCCTTGTTGTCTTTGGAGATGGCAGGATGATGTGGGCACTGTGACTGATTACCAACAGTTCAGGAAGATCATGTCACACAAGAAAGACAAGATGAATTCTTCTTCAGAGTGGATTCCTGAGTGCAAACAGTGTATGGAAGACACCAAATTCAAAGGAGACAGTTTTAGAGATCATGCTAATAAAACAGTCAAGGGAGGATTCTGGGAGTTAAATTTCAACAACACATGCAATCTGTCGTGTAGGATGTGCAATGGTTCATTGTCCAGCACATGGTTGTCTCTGATCAAGAAACACAGCAATCAAGATTGGCACAGCGATTACACAGACATTGGCTACCAAGAACACTTGAAATTTGACAAACTGGAATTCTATCATGAACTGCCCAACGTCAAACACATCAAGATATTGGGCGGAGAACCACTGTTGATGAAAGAAGTGTACAGGATGTTGAACTATGTGATGGAGTCCGGCCACAGCAAACATATAACTCTGGAAGTCACAACCAACTTAACTCAGCCATGGACAGATTGGTGGATGAATCTTGTTGATAAATTCGAACAGGTCAACATTTGCGGAAGTGTGGACGGAATCAAGGAGAGATATGAATATGTGAGGCCCGGTGCCAAATGGCAACCTGTGTCCGATATGGCCAAACAACTGCTCGACCTCACCCACAAGAAACAAAATTTCCGTGTGCGAATATCAGCATGCGGCATGACTATTACAGCACATCAGCATCAGGAAATGGACGATTATTGGAAAAACACAGTCGGTATGAAGACCTTCGACATAGAACAAGTGTACGAACCCACATTCATGAGTTACAGATCACTGCATCCTACTCTAAGAGAAAGATACAGAATCAATGCTGGATTCGATTACGACCCCAAAGAATGGGACATGTTGGTCAAACAGATGGCCATCCAAGACAAAATACACAACACTGATTTCAGGACAGTGTGTCCTGAATTATTTGAAGTTTAATGCACTACGAATCTGTAAGACACTGCGGAAACCCTTCCTTCATTTGTGAAGTCCGCAATAATAATTTGGATCAAATAGACCCCGACAGCACAGCGGAATTGGTGGGAACTCATGGTGCAGTGGCACTCAAACCTGTGTTCACCATAGACGAAATCAAACAATGGGCCATGGGCCTTGGATACTATCTCAATGACGACATGGCACCACGTAACTATCACGAATTCGACACTGGCATATCTCTTTATCCCGACAACGAAGAAATGATTTTGATCTATAACAGTAACACTAAACCCATCACAATATCACTGATCAACTCAAAGTACGCACCCACAGAGATAGTTCATTGGAACACTTGGAACTTGTATGACGACATATGGGTGACCGTGTTCAATAATAACTTTGACCCCAAGCACGCCAAAAGTATCATCGATGCCATCAACTTCTCACAGGAAAATAAAAACCTCTACAGGCCTGCACGCATAAATCATGTTCATCATTACAAACTGTTTCCCAGACATCCATTACACACGGCCTGCATGTTTTCTCCCAAGCAGTACATCACTGAGATGAAAACTTACAACAAGGACAAGATCCCCGAACATGGAAAACTAATAGCAGGTATCAGCAATAGAATTTTTAATGAACAATATGAAAGAGAATTTATTTTGTTACCAAATCAACTTTTGATATTGGATCAAATAATCACACAATGGAAAATAGTGCAAGGTGATCAAAATGATTTGAAAATGATTCCATTGTGGTTTAAAACCAATCTAAGGAAACATTTTAATTATTCTGTGTAGTCATTTCTCTTGCACACACACACCTACAGAGCATATAATAATAACACAAGGAGATATATTAATATGTCAACAAATGATGAAATCAAAAGCCAATTCGAGGCTTACATCGAAGAAAACGAAAAGTTTACTGACAAGGGTGTGAAAGCATCTGCGACAAGGGCCAGAAAAGCTCTGCAGGAATTAGGTAAACTCATCAAGGCAAGAAGAAAAGAGATACTTGAGGAGAAGGCAGCGGCCTCATCCAAGTAAATGAAAATTGTGTTAACCCTTGATCGATCTTATGACAGAGTCAGAATGTCTTTTTTGTTCTGTCACTCTAAGGGCATTTGAACTTAAGAGCATCAAGGGTTAGCCAGCACACAAACATGGAAGACAAAGAATTAGCATTTTTAAGGGTCACAGACCCAGACAAATACAAAGAATATCTGCAACAACAGGAAATCAAAAAGAAATTAAATTTTCCAAAATTAGAATCCAATCGTGTTGGTGCGTGGAATGAAGACAAACAGGAGTACGACTACACCGCCAGATTGTATGAAGGATACACCAAAGATAATTTTAAAGTGGTCGAAGCAAACGGTTCGTACTATCAAGGATCCATCAAGGTAAGGAAAGTATCACGCAAAAGGATCAACAACGAAGGCAATTTTTGGCAAACCTACTACGAACTGGGCGATGGAAGATGGTTTGACAATTGTGGGTTGCTGTGCGACAAACCAAGCAACATCAAGTCAGTTGACGAAATCACAGAGGAGTAGTATAATATGAGCATGGATATGAGTTTAGTACCTGTTGTAATAGAACAGACATCAAAGGGTGAAAGAAGTTATGATATTTTTTCACGTCTTTTAAAAGAAAGAATTATATTTTTAACCGGAGGCATCAACGAACAGGTGTCTTCAATCGTGTCGGCACAACTGCTGTTCTTAGAATCACAGGCCCCCGACAAGGACATCTACATGTACATCAATTCACCGGGTGGATTGGTCACAGCAGGATTGGCCATGTATGATACCATGCAATTCATCAAGTGTGACATATCAACTCTCGTGATAGGACAAGCTTGTTCAGCAGGATCACTGCTGGCCATGGCAGGAACCAAAGGCAAGCGATATGCCCTAAAAAATTCAAGGATCATGATCCATCAACCTTCGGGTGGTGCTTCAGGACAGGCCACAGACATTCAGATCCAGGCAGAAGAGATAATAAAGATCAAGAAAAAACTCAATCAAATGTATGCTGACCACACCGGTCAAGACATTGAAGTTATCAATCAAGCCATGGAACGTGACAAATTCATGTCGCCACAAGAAGCACTTGAATTCGGACTTATCGATAAAATCATCACACACAGATCAGATGTAGAATCTGCATAAATTACTGCATGAATGTAAGACCAGCATTTGTAATCGGTAATGGTGAAAGCAGACTTCAGATAGACTTAGACAGCCTGAAAGGCATAGGCCTCACTGTTGGTTGCAACGCACTGTACAGAGATTTCAACTGCGATCTGCTGAGTTGCTGTGACCAGAGGATGGTTCAGGAAGCCAAGAAAGTATTCAACAATCCCATCTACACACGATCCGAATGGAACCAACAACACAACTGCGTGGCATATCCTCAATTGCCTTATCGGGGCGACAAGCGAGAGGATGATCCTTGGCACTGGAATTCAGGACCACACGCAATCAATCTTGCTACCAAATCTTCCAAGGCAGGATGGATGGGTCAGAGGGCCAATCTCGTATTCCTTTTGGGTTTCGATCTCACCCAACCGGACCAGAAGGTCGTCAACAATGTGTACAAGGGAACAGAAAATTACAATGAAATAGACAGCAAGCCTGTGGATCCAAAGTACTGGCATTACCAACTGGCCAAACTGTTTGAAAACAATCCCAAGTGTTCTTTCGTTTGGATAGTGCCCGACAAGATCAAGACCCCGGAACAATGGACACACAAAAACTTTTTCAGGGAACCCATCAAGAACTTCCAAAACTTCATTGATCACTGCGAAGATAAGATCAACAGTCTGGACCTGTTCTTCAAAACCATATGATAGCATTTGTGTTAGGCAACGGCGAGAGCAGATCGAAACTGAGCATAAGCCGTATGGCCAAATACGGATACACCTATGGTTGCAACGCAATCTACAGAGATTTCAGACCCGATGTGTTGGTCACCATAGATCCCGACATGGCCAAAGAAGTTGCAAAATCCAATTACATCAATCTATGGAAGGTTTACACTCCCTACAAAGACATATCGGAAACCAATAAGAATTTTGTAAGATTCAATTATTCCAGAAGGCTGTGTGCAGGTGTCACTGCATGTTTGATAGCCATAGCACACGGTATGAAAGAAATATACCTCATAGGACACGACTTGGGTTCACCCAACGGCCTCATCAATAACTGTTACAAAAACACTGCCAACTACAAACAAGCATGGCAGGATGACGATTCTTTCAAGGTTTACATGCCTCACTACATAGAAATGTTGGAAAAAAATCCCGGCATAAGATTCACACGAGTCATGGGCAAGCAAACCTATCCCGTCAAGGAATTTAAACCTTTTAAGAATTACCATGAAACAAAGTTAGAGACTTTCATCAAAAATTTTCAATAAATAATAGTATGGCACGTGAAAAACATGTGTACGTCTATTGGGATGACCATCTCAAAGGTCACGGGTTCGTATACTACAAACCAAATTCAAATTCAGTAATCTGTTCGGACGGTGTGTATGATAGAGTTTCCGATGCCGAAAACTCAGCTTGGCTGTGTTGCTTCGGTGATCCGGATGAACTGGACGATGCAGGTTTCGTGAAAGAAAAACACTGTAAAACCCTGTCTATTCATTAGTAAAAATTTAATCTTTCTGTAACAAAACTTTGATCAGTTATCCACAAATCTGCATTCAGTACACACTTAATTCACACTTGCCGAGACTATATAAAGCGGTATGCTTCGTGGCCACCACAACACAGTGGTTGCTATTTGGTGTACAACTATTATATAATAGACCAAAGAGGAGACTATAATAAATGAAGAAACTAATAGCACTTATGATTGCTTTAGGTTTTGCAGGTGTTACACAAGCTGCCACTATTACCGGTACTGTGGAAGTGGACATTACAGAAAACGCAAGTAATGATTACATCTCAACTGAATCAATCAAATTTGATGTGAACGGCGACTCAGGAGTTGCTTTCGGTTACATCAAAGCAAAAACAAACTCATCAGATCAGTTCATCATGGATGAATATCAGATCGGTGCAAACATCACAGACACTGCGTCTGTATCATACGGTGACCAGGGCGACATCTTTATCGGTGGCGGTCTTGAAGCTGTGGGTGCAAACACACTTGCTAACCCAAGTGATGCAGGTGAGAGCATCATCGGTAACTTCGGTGCATTATCAGTGAGAGGTTTGTTTACAGACACAGACACAGACATTTCTGATTTCTCAACAATCCAAGCGAAATTTTCAACATCAGTTGATAAATTCTCAGTTGGAGCGGCAGTTAATCACACAATCTCAAATGACAACAACGTCTTTGCAGGTTCTGTAGCATTTGACTTGAACGAATCAGTAAACTTGTCCACAGTTGTAACACATGACGAAACATTGACAAATGAAGTTGCTTACGAGTCAATCGTAGCAATGGGTCCTGTTTCAGCATATGTCGACGGTGACGAGGGTGACTGGTCAAAGAACGTAGGTGCAGGCTACAAATCAACTTGGAAAGATCTTGGTTACTATGTGGAAGCAAACTACAATTTAGACTCTAAAGAAGTAACACCAGCAATGGGTGTTTCTGTAGCATTCTAATAAATCCCAACAAAATCGGGGGTTTTTCGCCCCCGATTGACACTTTTTCCAAATATTATATAATAAGTGTATGATGAAGCCATACAAAATTATACAAGAATTAGAATCTGACAACTCACGACTGTTCAAAGAAGGTGTGATTGCCCGCGAAATGCTGGCAGGCAATGACGAATTCTTCGAAGGTGTCCAAATAGCATTAGACAAATTATATGTGTTCAACATCCAAAAAGTGGACACAGCCTCACAGGATGGTCCAGGATTGGACAGAGAATCCTTTTGGGACTTACAGCATCAACTCAATTATAGATCAGTCACAGGCAATGCCGCTCGTGACCTTGTGGCAGAACGCATGGCACAGGCCACCTGCGAAGAATGGAATGACTGGTATCGCAGGATTTTGATAAAAGATCTGAGATGTGGTGTTTCTGAAAAGACCATCAACTCGGTGGCCAAAAAGTGCCAATTAGAAAAATATATGGTTCCTACTTTTGATGTCATGCTGGCACATGATTCAGCCAACCATGCCAACAAGATGCATGGAGAAAAGTTTATTGACTACAAGTTGGATGGTGTAAGGGTATTGGCATTCTTTGATCCAGACAAAGACACAGTGGCCATGTACACCAGGAACGGCAAACAGTTGCACAACTTTGGTCATGTGGAAGATGAAATTAGAGAAAAGATACTGCCAGGCTTTGAAGTGCCCATGATACTGGATGGCGAAATGGTCAGCAAAAGTTTCCAAGCACTGATGAAACAGGTGCATCGCAAAGACAACGTGGAAGCCACTGATGCCAAGTTTGCTGTGTTTGATATGATTGCACAACACGAATTCACCAAAGGCAAAAGCATACTTGGGTGTGCTGATAGAGATGCGTTTGTGAGAGCACTGTTTATAGACAAAGAGTTTGATCATCTGTTTCCTTTAGAGAAACACAGAGTCAATCTGGACACACCTGAAGGCTACAAGCGATATTTAAAAATAAACAAACAAGCAGTTGAGCAAGGCTTTGAGGGTGTGATGATCAAGGATGTGGATGCTCCCTACGAGTGTAAAAGATCACATCACATGCTGAAGGCCAAACCATTCATAGAAGTCACACTGGAGGTGAAAGATGTCGAAGCGGGCACGGGCAGGAACGAAGGCAGACTCGGGGCGTTTGTCTGTGAAGGCACAGATGATGGCAAAGATATTCATGTCAATGTTGGCAGTGGTTTCAGCGACGGGCATCGTGATGACTTTTGGACTCATCGTGATAGTATTATCGGACAAATGGTAGAAGTGAGAGCAGATGCCATCACCCAAAATCAAGACGGCACATACTCACTGAGATTCCCAAGATTTAAATCATTCAGAGGATTTGAGATTGGTGAAAAAATATGAGCAAACACACAGCCAGAAGAGAATACATACAACACCAGTGGAACAAACTGGAGAACACTGCTACAGAACAGGGCAGATTCGAAGACTATGACGAGTATGAATACATCATGCTGAAACAAATGAAGAAATGGAGACGAGGAATGAGAGAATGGATATATGATGCTTATACATCTGTGATGGGGTGGGACAGAAATCCACTGAGACACATCAAAGACTTCAACACCAGACATCTGGTCACACAGGTGCTGTGTTGGATGTGGTGTATTGTGTTTTCAATACTGGTGGGCAGTTGGACTGTGTTTGGCTACACAGCCATAGCACACCTTATACTTGTGGCGGCAATTTTCATCACAGTGGGCACATTCAAGGTGGCAGAAATTCGTCCTGAATTTTTTACTCGTGGCACAAAGACACTCAAATATGAAGAAATCGCAGGCAAGTATGAAGACATCTGGTAATGGCTATGCTAAATCACTGGCGCATAAGATATTTGAGAGATTGATTAAAATACAAACTGACTATAAAATAAAAAGAGAAAGACCGAGATTGAGTTCAAGTGGATTTTTGTTTAATCAACAAGACATTGAACAGGTGATAGAACAACACGACAAGGAGATGAATTGAGCAAACAGGACGTATTAGAATTCCAGGGCACAGTGACAGACTTACTGCCCGAATCAAGATGCATGGTTAAATTAGACAATGGGCACAATGTGTTGTGCTATACAGCGGGCAAGTTAAAGAAACACAAAATTAGGATGTTGGTCGGTGATCAAGTAACAGTTGAAATGACTCCCTATGATCTCACCAAGGGAAGAGTAACTTACAGGGGAAAGAAAAAATACTGATGTTAAAGGTAAACACAGAACAGAAAGAGTTCGTGTTCAACTTTGAACCGTTGGTAAAAAACATAGGAATTAAAATGAGCGGTGGCACGGACAGTTCAATCATAGCATACATGCTGTCTTTGTACAAGAAAAAGTATAGGCCAGATCTCAATCTGCATGTGATCACAATGGATCATCCACTCAAAGCATTCCAAGTAAAATTTGCCAAACAAGTGATGTCGTGGTTAGAAAACGAATTTGATTTCAAGTTTTCATCTCACACCACAGGAGTAGGCACAGCAAATGGTCACTATGCAGACGAACAATTGGTTTTGTTAGAAAAGTCGTACAGAGACAACCAATTGGATGTCCATCTCATGGGACAGACCACTAACCCCATAGACTACCAAGAAAATCCCAAACTGGTAGAATTGTGGGATTGGAGGAGCGAAGAAAGAGACATCGAGATGAAAGGCAAACTGGAGGGAACGTCGTTCGTTAATTCGGAGTATGAAGAATGGCAAAAGCAAGACATCATTCACAGGGGACACTATCCTCTTCTGCATGTGGACAAGAAAACAGTGGCGGAATTGTATTCACATTTTGACATCATAGACACCTTGTTCCCTTTGACAAGGAGCTGTGAACAAGAGACCTCCGATTTCTCACAACACTGTGGGGACTGCTGGTGGTGTGCTGAAAGACAATATGGATTCGGAAGATTGATTTGATGACTGCAAAAATTATAGATTTTCCAAAATTTAACAACATGGATGACCTCGATATTTCTGATAGACAGACCATCGACGCTGTGGAACTATTGATCGAATACATGGCTGAAGTAGGATGTGATTTAGATATGATTGTCAACTCCAAAGAATTAGGCGATGTGATCCATAGGATCCATGTCATGATTTTAAAAGCAAATGGCGTCAGTACCACGAAGATAGATTTAGAAAAGGGAATAGATATCAGTTTCCTTTACAATGACAACGGGTATCTCAAAGATCCTAAGGACTAAAAATTACCCACCACAGAATAATCATCACGGCCTTCACGCACTGATTTAGGAAACACTCTCCATCCATTTTCTATCAGATAGGGAACAGCAGTTGCTCCTTTGCCCTGCCAGGAATCGTATTCTGGTGACTGCGGATCATATGCATTTTTGAACCAACCCACATGTTCGAGCAGTGATGGCACAAAGGTGTCATCGAATATGAATATAGATCGGTCGGACATAAATGGTAATAATAATTCTGTCCTGTCGAGATGATGCCTTGCACTGTTTTCATTGGTCAACCATTTGCTGGGATCGTTGGGGTTGTTGGCTTTGTATTCGGCAATCATCTGTTGCATCCAATCGTGCTTGATACTATCATCTGGAGGAATATAATCAAATCCGTCCATGTAAACACAAGCGATCTGACCTTGTATTTGTCCAATGAAATCAATGGTTTCACAGCAAATTGCACGAAAATTTAGAATTTGCTTGGCGTTAAAAAAATCCACAACGTCTTGCCTTACATCAATGGTGTAAAATTTTTTGTCCGTGCCTTGTATGTATGATATGAAAAAATCCGTGCTACCTTCACCCCTGCTGGTTCCTATCTCAACGATCGTGTCACCGTTCAGTTCATACTGCCGGATCAAATCGTATGCTGATGCTCCCATTATTAGAGTGGCTCGTACTCGCTGAGATTGTTGGCCCAATGATATGTGGTAGGAATTTTGGCATCTGACTGATATCTCTGTAGCAAATCTAACACAGGTTTGGGATAAAAGTATCTGTTGAATGCCAACTCTCTGGCCACTTCGTAGTTATGATTCAACACCGGCTCTATGGTTTTCCTCAGATGGTCTAAGTCTTGTCCTATGAAAGTTTTCAACACATCCATGATGGTTTGGCATCTTTGTGCATCATCTTCTATGGCATCAAAAGAATAATCTATCACATCCTTGGGCAGTTTGAACCCTAATCCTTCTATCTCTCTGTGGATGCCTCGGGGACCAAATATCATAAATGGTCTCTTGAAGAATACTGGCATCCATGTTTTCTCTGTCACGAAGTGTGCTTTCATGTTGGCTTCCGCCACCAAACTGATCAGAGTGTCAGAGAAGGATCGTGGCAGTGTGTTGTAGGAGTCCAACATGCGTGGATAGTCTTCATCCAACTGCATGGGTGTCATCTTCCAGTGTTTGAAGTCGTACTTTACATTAGTCTCATGCCATGACACATCACCATGCTCGAATAGATTATTCATCGATATGTGATCCAACATCATGCACCTGTGTGGATGCGCCTTGTTGTTGAGGCTCATGAAAATCTTCTTGATGGGTTGTGATTTTGGAAATACAATAGGTTTCAATTTGCTGGCGGTGTGATGTATCCAGTGCGTGGGCCAGTAATGAACATTGGCCTTGGGAGGACAAATGAAGTTGCGTTTGTGTAAATCGGTTTCATGACATCCCACAATGATGTTCAATTCTTTTGATTCAGCGAATTCACACAGATCTTGGTAATAGGCATGGTTGTTCCAATCGCATCTCAACTCCCATTCTTCGCCGGCAAAAAGGTTGATTTTACTGACGTCTGGGTTTTTGATGGATTCTGCTATGCCTTCGTCGAATCCAGGGTGCCATATGAAAAAGTCTTTAATCACTGCGGTATTTACAGCAGTTGACAGATGACACCCTCCGTTTTATAATAACTGTATGACTATGCATCTTGTAGGACCATACCTTAGTATGAACTCAACCAAAAAACGTAAGACCAAAGGTCTCACAGCCAAGGACAGGCAAGCACAGGAAGATTACAAACAATATCTTAGATCATTGGGGGTTGACCCTGACAAGAAACACAACAAAAGAGACATGGCGATCTTTGACAGTTCAGTGCATACAAATTATTCTGAACCGAGAAATACTCCATACTACAAGTCTAACCCACAGGATTTACCGACTCCCAACAAGATGTTCGCAAAAAGCAATCGCAGTTGGAAGGACACACAAGAAAGATTAGAGATCAGCAAACAATACTCGATCATGCCGGCCTACAACAAAGGCCCTTACATGGTGGTGGGCAAGGCCGACATCAAAACAGCAGGTAAGAAAGTATGATCAGGTCACTCGTTTTATCCGTAGTATTCTTCTTCATCATTCTTTACATCCCCTATTGCGCCAAAGCGGGAGTCATCATCGAACCAAGATACACCGAAAATCAATTGGACTGGGTTGACCCAAACAAAGAGCCATCCAACTTCGACGGATACTATATCTCCGAGCACGGATTGACCTGTCAGAATCAAGTATTCCAAGTTTACCAGAATGGCATGTATCTGCCTGCAAGAAAATGCCAATTGCCGGACGGTGCTTGGTTTGCCGAACTGCTTTAGTCTTATTTTCCAACAATTTTACCCTGGTTGACACTGCATCGTTCTGTAGTATAATAAAAGCATGAAACATATAACAGCAATACTACTCATGTTGATGCTTGGTGCTTGTTCATCAGGACCTTTTAACAAGAACATCAACAAAGGAGTAGATGTTGATACGGTGAAACTGCGTGGTGGCAGTGAAGTTCCTGAATGGTTCTTTGATTATCCAATGGATGACGAATCATGGGTTTATGGTGTTGCCACAGGTCAAAGTCAGGACATGCAGTTCTCGATCGACAAAGGCATCCATGACGCCAAGGTCATGATTGCGGATAAACTACAGAACTATATCAATGGAGACTTCAAAAGATACATAGAAGATTCCGGATCTGTAGTGAACGGTAACACTACCCAATTGACTCAAAAATTGTCACAGGCGATTATAGATGAGTTGGACATGGGTGGTTACATCGTTGTAAACAAAGTGGTCGTCAATGAAGGACCTCACTATAGATCTTTCATATTGATGAAATTCAATCGTTCAGATTGGTATCCACCTGCGAGAGTAGTGGAGATCAACAAGGATGCAATTGATGAAACATTTGCTCAATCGGAAATCATTGAGTAAATTAACCACCACACTCGTTGTGTGTCTATGGTGTGCATCGGCTTGGGCCGGCACTGCCATAGGCATACACGACTTTGGACCTGACATAACAGAAAATCAATCTTGCGAGATCGCTAAACTAAAAGCGACCAAGCAGTTGATAGAAGATGAGTTGGGACAAGTCATCCAGGTGAACGATCTCAAAACATGCATCAATGACAACTGTGAATTGAACTCGTTCAAATGGATCACATTTCCTGGCATAGTCAAGAAATCAACCTACGCCACAGAGATAATATATCGTGACGGTAGGAGATACTGTGTAGCACAGGTAGATGGATTCGTGATGGACATCAACAAGTTGTACGACACAGATCATGATTTCTCCGTGCTGATGAACAAGAATGGACAATATCATGCCAATGACTATATGAAGTTGGAAGTCCATGCAGAGAGCAAACAATACTTTGCCATATTTGTGCTGAACTCGGAAGCCATCAAAGTTTACCCCAATGAGGTTCATCCTGGCCAAAAGGTCGACATGTTGACAGTGCCAAATTCTAATTACAACATCAAGATGGTCAAGGACGAAAATCCAAATGAACTGCTGATGGTGATATCATCCAAGGATCCTTTTGAAATGAATGATTTCTACAGTGTGAAGGATTTCGCAGATAAAATAATGGATATGAAAACCAAAGGTTTTCGTATACGAATGTACGATTTTGTAGTACAATAAACCCAAAGGAGATTTTATGAATTATTATTCAACAAAGAGATTCGGTCCTATCTGTACAGGACACAGGCAATGGCGAGATGACGGACACTGCAAACACATACACGGATACGGAAGACATGTCCAGATAACTTTCAGCGGAGAACTGGATCACAGACAATGGGTTATGGATTTTGGTTATTTGCGTGAAATCAAGTCATGGTTGGAAGAACAGTGGGATCACAGAACACTGATCGCTTCGGATGATCCTAATCTTGAAGATATTAAAAAATTGCATCAAATTGGAGTTATAAACATCAATATCATGGATGTGACCAAAGGATATGGTCCTGGCATAGAAGCATCATGCAAATTCGTGTATGACTATGTGGACGACTGGGCAAAGAAACAGTCCAACAACAGGGTCAAGGTAAGCAAGGTAGAAATTTGGGAACATGAAAACAATTCTGCTATATACGAATGCAATGATTAGAAAGATATTATCAATTATCACATGGCCCTATCGGAAAATCAAATCCGAATTAGCCTATCGTAAAAAAATCAAAGAACTCAAGAAAAGAGATCCTTTTATCTACGAATAATGATTAGGTGGGGTATATCAGCACTGGCCCATGATGCGGCCTTGGCAGTATTTGACGATAAAAAATTGGTTTTTGCCAGCCATGCAGAAAGATATTCTGGCATAAAAAATGACAAATGGCTCAATCAATTGATCATCGATGATGCTCTAAAGTTTGGCCACCCATTCGAAATACATTTTTACGAGAATACATGGATCAAAAAAACAAGGCAGGCTTGGGCGGGCCAATGGGATTTGGTCTTCAACAAACCATCCATTCAAGCACACCTCGAAGACTTCGGCATCAAAAAAGACAGATTCACCAAATTCAAGATGCACTCGCATCATAGGAGCCATGCGGCGGCAGGTTACTTTACAAGTGTTTACAATGATGCAACTATTGTGGTGATCGACTCAATAGGTGAATGGGAATGCCTCACTGTATGGGAAGGCAAGGGAGAAAAGTTAAAAAAAGTTTATTCGCAAAATTATCCACACTCGGTGGGCCTATGGTATTCTGCCATGACACAGAGGGTGCATTTCAAACCCAACGAAGAAGAATACATCTTGATGGGCATGAGTGCTTTGGGAGATCCCAACAAATACTTCGGCGAGATGAAAAGAAACTTCTTTGATTACGACAACCAAGGATTCTCAACAAAATTTAACATCAACTTGCACAGAGGCTGCCAGGGTTGGTTGCCAGAAGCGAACACCATCCAAGACCTTTGTGACTTGGCCGCTACCACCCAAGCATTGTACGAAGAAAATTTCCAAAGGATCATCAAGGAAGCCAGATACACCCTTGGATCCAAAAATTTGGTGTTGGTGGGAGGTTGTGCTCTAAACTGCGTGGCCAATCCCATCGCAAAAAAATATTACGAAAATGTCTGGATAGTGCCCAACCCGGGAGATGCTGGATCCTCGGTAGGTTGTGTGCTGGATTCCATAGGTAGGATCGAATGGCCAGGGCCATACCTCGGTTACGACATCGAGGGTGATTATCCTGTTTATGATCTCATACAGCACTTGGACAAGTACAAGATCGTTGGCGTGGCCAATGGCCGTGCAGAGTTTGGTCCCAGAGCATTGGGGCACAGATCACTGTTGGCGGATCCAAGAGGACCCAACATCAAGGACATGGTCAATCAAATCAAACACAGGCAAGAGTTCAGACCCTTCGCTCCGGCCATATTGGAGGAATATGTGTCAGATTACTTCGACACATCTACAATAGGCACACAGAGCCCTTATATGCAGTATACAGCGGTGTGTAAACGCCCAGAAGAGTTCCCTGCCATAGTGCATGTGGACAACACATCAAGGATACAAACTGTGGGCAAAAATGATGGATCACCAGGGTTCAGATCACTGCTGGAACAATGGTACAATAAAACAGGTTGCCCCATGTTGTTGAACACGTCACTGAACATCAAGGGCAAACCCATGGTCAACAACGAACAAGACGCCAAAGACTGGACAAACAAATATGGTGTCACCGTGTTGACAAAATCTTAAAATACAGTACAATACAATTATGCGTCTTGGCTTCTGTTGTAAATATCTTCATTCAGATCGTAGTTTAAAACCCAAATTGTTGAAAGAAGCAGAGTCTCCTTTAAACTGTAAAGCAACGACTGTGAGATGGTTGAACGAACATCGCGATGAAGCAGAAGAAAAACTTTGGATGCTCATGCAACACAACATTTCATCTATTCACGAACTAATAAAATACACAGGCGCACTGCCTGAACCACTGAGGATGTGTCGTTTGAGTTCACCTATTCTTCCGGTTGCAACCGAAGCCACGTGGCGTTACTTCTGGTCAAAACCAGACGTGATAAACTATTTGGAGAAACACTTTGCGGAAGTTGGCGAAACAGCAAGGCAACTCGGTGTTAGGGTTTCATTCCATCCCGGACAGTTCACAGTGCTGGCATCGGAGTCGGATGATGTCATAGAACGATCCATAGATGAATTCGAATATCATGTCAACATGGCCCGTTGGATGGGATACGGTAAGACCTTCCAAGACTTCAAGATCAATGTACACATAGCAGGCGCACGTGGCCCACAGGGCATCATAGATGTGTTGCCACGACTTTCACCAGAAGCAAGGAATTGCATCACCATAGAGAACGAAGAAATGAAATGGGGATTGTCTGACATACTCGAACTTGAAAAACACGTGGCATTGGTTTTCGACATCCATCATCATTGGGTGAACACAGGCGAATGGATAACCCACACAGATGATAGGATCAAGAGAGTCATAGACTCATGGCGTGGTGTGCGTCCTGTGATGCACTACTCACAACCGAGAGAAATACTTAAAGACAAAGTAGATGCAAACAAATTGTTAGACAGAGATTGGTTGTTTGCGAATGGTGAAAACAAAGCCACCATACGAGCACACTCCGATTTTTATTGGCATCATAAAACCAATGAGTGGGTACGACCATTCGGCGAACTGTTTGACATCCAATGCGAATCCAAGGCAAAAAACCTTGCATCAACACTGCTGGCGACAGAATACCAATTGGTGTCTGTGGGATCGCCTGTGTGGTGATTGACACAAATGGCAAAAATAAGTATAATAACAAAATAAAGAGGAGACCACAACAATGATATGGTTAGTAAAATGGTTATTCGGTGGACACAAGGAAGCCACAGCATCAACGGCTGCGACTGCCCAATCTACTACTGTAGAAGCACCAACCACCAAAAAGAAAACGACTAAGAAAACAACAACAAAGAAAACGACTAAGAAAAAAGGTCGAGGACGACCTAAGAAGAAGTAGTATGAAATTAGATCAAGTAGCAGATGATATAAATGTGAAAGGTGGCAAGTTCACCCTAATGGAACTGCCCTATTCAAGAACAAGCCTCGAACCATACATGAGCAGGGACACATTGGATCTGCATCATGGCAAGCATCATCAGACCTACATCGACAAATTGAATGAATTAATCAAAGGCTCGGAATACGAAGGCAAGAGCCTTAAACAAATCATAGTTGATTCGAGAGATGCTAACGAGGGCGTTTTCAACAACGCAGGACAAAATTTTAATCACATCATCTTCTGGCAATGCATGACTCCGAAGTATGAACAACCATCGGAAAATCTACAGGCAAAGATAGACGAATCCTTTGGATCTTTGGACGAATTCAAGTCCCAGTTCGTGGACGCAGGAATGAAGAGATTCGGATCAGGCTGGATCTGGTTGATTTTAGAAGACGACAAGATGAAATGGAAAACCACACCCAACGCAGACAATCCGGTGGGCGACGATGTTGAAGTTTTGGCGGGATGCGATGTGTGGGAACACTCGTACTATCTCGACTACAAAAATGACAGGAAGAAATATCTGGAAACTTGGATCAACAACTTGATCAACTTCAAGTTCATCGAATCAAGAATGCTCGAATTGTAATGTTCGTACAGACTGAACCAACCCCCAACCCCGATGCTTTGAAATTTAAATCAAGGTCTCAGTTGGTGGGCAATGGTTCAGTTTGGTACGACATCGATCTCGCCATCAAATCCAACGACTTCGTGAAAAAGTTATTCAGGGTCGCGGGAGTGAGATATGTCCTTTTACAGGATCATGAAGTCACCGTGACTAAGTTTCCGCAATGGGGATGGGGTGAGATTACCGATAAGGTCAAACAAGTGATGGAGTCCGATAAGTGTTTCATCGAGACAGGACAGACAGATCAATACTGCACAGATGAGATATGTTGTGCAATCAGGCAGATCATCCAAGATGAAATCAGGCCCGCTGTGCAAATGGATGGTGGGGACATCAAGTTTGTCAAATATCAAAATGGCATAGTGCATCTTCAAATGCATGGATCCTGTTGGGGTTGCCCTAACAACGAAGCCACCCTTGGAGCGGTCTACAATAAGATAGCATCCAAAGTTCCCGAAATCAAACAAGTGAGGATAGTGTGAGCGAGCAAATAAAAGAATCGATTGTAAAAAATTTAAGGAACGTCTATGATCCGGAAATCAGCGTCAACATATATGATCTTGGCCTGATATACGACATAGATCTACAAAATTTACCCACAGCGAAGATCACACACACGCTGACATCGGCTTTTTGCCCAGCGGCGGACATGATCATAGAGGACATCAAATCAGCCACAGAATCAGTGGAAGGTGTTGACATCTGTGAGATAATCACAACATTCGATCCACCATTCGGACCAGACATGATGTCAGAAGATGTCAGATTGGCCCTGGGGTTCTGATTAAATATTAGTATGATAGAAGTTACAGAATCAGCACAAGAAAAGATGAAAGAAGTGTTGGATGCCAACGGCAAACCTTACATTCGTTTCGGAGTCAAAGGTGGTGGTTGTGCTGGATTCAACTATCAAATCGATGTAGAAGACAGCAAAAAGGATGGTGATCAAGAATTGGCGTTTGGCGACGTCAAAGTGCTGGTTGCAGATGTGTGCGAAATGTTCGTGTTGGGCACACGCATAGACTACAAAAAGGAAATATTTGGGTCCTATTTCACCTACGATAATCCCAATGCGGCTTCGGCCTGTGGATGCGGAACTTCCTTTTCTGTAAAATAAATACTCATAATGAGCAAACAAAGAATCAACGTAGGCACAGGAATCAACACAGGAACGGGCGACACACTCCGCTCGGCCATGGAGAAGTGCAACAACAACTTCGACGAACTGTATGATCTGATGGGGCTGGACTCCACAGGAAAATCCATAGACATATCAGGCAACACCATATCATCCACTTTCACCAACACAGACATCAACATATCACCCAACGGAACTGGTGATGTTGTGATTGGTTCAGACCTTGTGGTAAACACAATCAAGTCAGATGATTCTGCACAAGTCACTATTGAAGATGGATTGACTGTAAATGGTGCAGTGATAATGCTTTCGAATCTACCTACTTCAAATCCTAATAATGCTGGTCAGCTGTGGAACGATTCAGGCACACTCAAAGTGTCTGCAGGTTAAAGTTTTACTTCAGTAGAACTGGCATCGATAGACCAAATCTTACGCATCTCAACACCCACTTTCTGAGCATATCTATGCACATCACACTTGGTGCACACATGATGATAATCATTTGATGCTCGCTTGGCAGTAACTTTGGCCTTGTCTCTGAGGAATTCTTTTCCACAATCATCGCACTTGAAATGATACACTGTCCTGCGCCTTTTGAAATTGTGTACGTTACCTAATTTGCTTTCACGCTGATGTAGGTGTATCTCTGTGGTTTGCTTGATGAACATTTACTTTAGGTTTATAGAATTATTTAGTAAATACACTTACCACAGGAGAACAAAATATGGCATACCAAAACATCAATATAGGATCAGCGGCCAATGACGGCACGGGTGATCCGTTAAGAACAGCGTTTGATAAAATCAACGACAATTTTACAGAAATTTATGACACATTAGGAGGCCCGAGTGCTTCCACACTTTCTGATTTATATTTCCAAAATTCAACAATAACCAACAGAACAACCAACGGCGACATCACAATTGATCCTAACGGCACAGGCAAATTTATAGTAAATGCAGATTTCGAGGTCAAAGGCACAACAACACAAATGAATGCCACAACCATGCAAGTTGAAGACAACTTGGTCGAATTCAACAGAAATTCGTCCGGCGCAGACATTGATGCGGGTTTATACATCAATCGAGGCGGTGCTGGTAACAATGCTGTGTTCTATTGGAATGAAGGTGATGATAAATGGAAAGCGGTCACATCAACTTCAAATGCGTCAGCAACTTCGGTGACTGACACAGCAAAAGCAACCATCGTGGCAAACTTCGAAGGCGAAACACTACAAATCAATTCAGTATCATCACTCGATTCTTCTGTGGTAACATTCAGTGAAGGCATACTGTGCGAAGGAACACTTTCTGCCAACAGCATAGACACCAATTCTATATCATCCGCTGACTCAACTGCGGTAACGGTGGAAGAAGATCTTCATGTGGTTGGCACATTATCGGCAAACACTATTGACGCAAACAAGATCATTAATTCGGATTCCGTCGCACTCGAAACTCCTGCACTTGCTGTGCAGGGAGATGTGGATGCCACATCCATCACAACTTCTAACATCAATCTCAAAGACTCTGTTAGATTAGTGATTGGCGGAGCCACTGATGTGGAAGGAATCCTTAGAGTATCAGAGCTGGAATCTGCGGGTGATTCTTCGCAGATTAGATTCTCCGACTCTGTCTACTTCAACAACAATGTGAGAACCAACGGCAACATAACCATAGAAGCAGGAACAATCTACGGTGTGTCGGACAACCTCGCAACATCGACCACTGCACTTTCACTTGCATACACTGTACATTCATTGGCGGCGGGCGAAGGTGGATACACGCTGGCGGATGGAGCCGAAGGACAAATCATGTACTTCACAATCGCAGGGGACTCGTCAGCAGTCAGTTCCACAGCAGTGACACTGTCAAATGTGAGAAATCCTATCGACGGTGATGTGGATGCTTCATACAAATGGTATCCATTCATAATGCCTGGCACTACCAATGCTGACTCCACACAGGGAGTGCGTTCACTCGCGACAGCGATATTTGCCAACGGTGCATGGAACGTGGACTTTTATCCTGGTTAATTCTAATTCATAAGTGGGGTTGAAAAACCCCACTGACTCTGTTATAATATCTTGATGCTGGACATTTCTGTCGATAAACTGCAAAACATTCATTTTGAAATCACCAACAAGTGTAATTCGAGGTGTCCTGGATGTGCGAGGACGCACAAAGGGGAAACACATCCTTATCTGGCGGACAAGCTGATGGAGTGGGATCTTCCCACAGTGCAAAAAATATTCACTCCTGACATAATCCGAGATAAACACATCACCCTCGGCGGCACCGTGGATGAACCATTCATGAATAGGCACATAGCAGACATCTGCGAGTACCTCATAGACAACCATGCCACCATAGAAATCTTCACCAATGGTGGAGCCAACACCGTGCAAACATTCGAGAGGCTGGGCAAACTAAGTGCCCGCACACAATCATTGCAGGTCAAATTCTCAGTGGATGGGTGGGAGGATACTAACCATCTTTATCGCGTGAATGTGGACTGGGACAAGATAGTAGAGAACATGACCGCATACATGCACAACGGCGGCATAGGCGAGTGGCAGTACCTGGTGTTCGCTCACAATGAGAAGAGCATACCACAGGCAAAGGAACTGGCGGACAGTTTGAAGATTCCACTCATGCTGAGACAGAACGTGAGAAACATCGCACCATGGACTTCTTACATCAAAAAGAAAGTAGATGGCAAAATTGTCACAGAGAAATTTATAGTCAATCCTACCACAAGCGAAAAACACGAGCATCCCGAGACCAAGACTGTCAGCAAATGGACGCAACCAGAAAACATCACTGAACAGGACAAAGCAGATTCCATATTTTGTCTCATGTATCACAAGAAAGAAGTGTTCGTGGATTGGAGTGGCAAGGTTTGGCCTTGCTGTTGGTTTGCAACAGACTACCATTTCGACAACGAACCAACACTCAAGCAAATAGATGAAGAGTACGGGTCGACATGGAACAGCCTAATGCACAACTCGTTGGATGAGATTCTCAAAACACCATACTACAAAGAACTATTATATAAGTCCTGGATCAAAGGCGCCAAGTTCCACAATCCAGAGTGCTTTAAAAAGTGTGGCGACTTTGCCAAACGCCAAAACTATCGTTATAGCACAGTAGAATAAACCCAACATTACCATTAAATACACAGTCTAATAGAGCTTGCATAGCAGGACTTATGCGGTAACGTCCTCCGCGTAGTGGCTAGAACCCACGTTGGACACACAAACAAAAGGAGAACATAATGGGAAGACCTATTAATAAAAAATACTTAGGATCAGGCGCAGGCAAGATTCAAGTAACTTCATACAGACTCGTAGGCGGAACAGAAACAACAACTACACAAGATTCACTTGCGTACATCGTTTCTCAGCGTTCAACAAGAAAATTCAAAGTGAGAGTAGACGCAGTGGCTGACTCAGCCGCTTCAGATGTCGTGCTTACACTTGTTGACAAAGCTTCCGGTGCTCTGGGAGAAGGCGAGTTCAGAATCTCAGTTGTAAACCCACTTGATTCATCTGTAGACAACGCTTCTAAAATCACAAATAGAACTGTTGTTGTAGGAGGAATCGGTGCTGACGCTACTGCAGGTTCTAACAAGTTCAAATCTTCAATCGCAGATGGCAACAACACACAAGGTGGTGCGGCGATCGGTGACGAGGCATTTGACGCATCTTCAGTTGCGGCACTTGGTATCGCAAACATAGATTCACAGTAATCTTAACTTTTATAGTGGGTGTAGCACACACCCACTATTTTCCATAAATAGTACAAATGGCAAAACCTCAATGGAAAACTCGGTCTGGATTGTTAGCGACAGTGGAAGAAAAATCTTCATTCTCCAAGCAGTTGTTGGCTGATGACCCTGCAGGACAAAGCCTTACTTTCACTAAATCAGCGGGAACATTACCATCAGGAATAACCCTGTCAAGCAAAGGACTTCTGTCAGGAGTGCCGCTGGAAGTGGACAGGAAAAAAGAGTACGATTTCGTTGTGCGAGTCACAGATGGCACATACTCGGTTGACCGCACTTTCACCATAGTGATTCTTGGGTCAGATGGTCCAGTTTGGACAACTGCCAGCGGAAACATACTCACAGTCAACAACGGAGATTACGTTAACTATTCACTGCTGGCGACCGATCAAGATGACAGCATTCTGGAATACAGGATCGTTTCCGGATCATTGCCATCCAATCTTACACTCAACAAGAAGACGGGCAAGATAATAGGAGTGGTTGCATACACTCCAGATTCTACCACTGTGTACAACTTCACCGTGAGAGTAACGGACGGAGTAAATTATGTGGACAGAGATTTTTCAATTACATACGAACTCACCTCAGTTTCTGATCTTTACTGGTTACAAGCAGAGGATAGTATCATAGGCAGGATCAAGCACCAAAATTACAATGTGGTCAAAGTGAATGTGTATGATCCAGGAGACATACCTTCGCTGTCAGGACAAACCACACTGAGATATAGCCTTTCCAGTGGATCACTGCCTCCTGGCATGTCGGTGAGTACTTTGAGCGGGGAAATTTACGGAGTAGTGCCTTTGATATACGACACCCTAACAACTTATACTTTCACAATCCAAGTGATCAAATCATCACCACTGTTCGACGACAAGACCTTCACAAGGCAGTTCAAGATAGAAGTGGAAGGCCAAGGCGCCAATGAAATCACATGGTTCGCTGACCTCAAGGAGTTATCACTGTAATGGGACACGTGAGTCTGGGTAGCATAACAAACAACAAGAACAGCCTGTTCAGGGTGAGTGCTGTTTCGGATGCTGGAGTACCGTTGGAATACAGTTACTATTCCGGCAAGTTACCACCAGGACTATCAGTACACCCATCCGGAGAAATATTCGGAATCACTCAGCACAACATGTTCGAGTGTGACGAAAACACCACATACTTCGATGGCCAAAAAACAACTTTCGATCAAGTTTTTAGATTTACAGTCAAAGCCACTAACAAAGACAGACCTGTCACCAGCACACATGAGTATTCGATAACTGAAAAAAGATTGAACACCAACCAAGTAGGAAACATTTACGCCAAGATATCTCCGGACAAGATCACAAAAAATGCTTTTGATAGATTTGTGGCGGACACTAAGATATTTGATCCGGACATATTATATAGGATGTCTGACATAAATTTCCAGACAGGCTCAAGGAATGTGCTTATAATGTCGGGAGTAGAAGCACCTTATCTATCTGATTTCAACAGTGCCCTTGGTAGGAATTTCTACAACACTAAATTAAGAATTTCTAATTTTGCAGTCGGCAAGGCCAGAGATCCAAAAGGCAATGTAATCTACGAAATAGTGTATGCCGAACTGATCGACGCATATGAAAAATCACCCAACACCGTGCAGGATAAAATAAACGGTCATGAACTTTACATTGCCAGCATCAACAACATGAAGAAGGCCATCAAGGACAACTTGAATGTTTCGGAATTTGAATACATGCCACACTGGATGAAATCTAATCAATCTAACCAATTGGCTACTGGATACAAATTGATTTTACCAATTAGATACGTCAAACCTAATCAAGCCGAAAGAGTGCTGTTCAAATTAGAGAATGAGCAATCATTCGACCTATCTACAGTGTTCTTCCAGATCGATAGACTTTACATAGACAAACACAAGGGAACAACCATCGACGACAACAGGCCAACAGCAACATTTGTAGCAGATGGAAACACAACTTCATACATACTACCACAACGGGTAACATTGCCTAAACATGTACAAGTTACCATCGATGGGATCTCCATGAACACATTGGATGCCAGCGGCAATCCGACCTACACAGTCGAACCCATCAACGATTCCAGCGAGCAGGATTCTGCTGGCGCGGACTCCACGGCCTTGTATTCAAGCATTTTAACTTTTGCTTATGCTCCAAGGTCTGGTTCGGTGATCACTTTCAGAAGGAAAAAAACTACTTTCGGAGTCAACGATTATGTGACATTTGACAAGCCCAACGAAGCATTGCCAAAGATCACAGCGGATACTATTCGCATAAGTGCTGACAGCAACTTGTATGACACTTCATACTTTGGTGGCACGGAAACCACTTTTGACGGCAAGGGCACCACATTCTTCAGCCAGATCATTACATTCGATCAGCAAAAACCAGAGGACACGCAGGTGCTGTTTGCACGTGAGAACGTGCTGGAAGGCATCACTAACACATCAAAACACAGGGATTTAATCCGTAAAGCATCATAAATACTCAGAAGGTAATACAAAATGGCAAGTGCAATATCAGTTACAAACATAGATGCTACATATCCAGTAGCAGGACAAGACAATGACTCGCAAGGGTTTAGAGATAATTTCAGTCAGATCAAGACTCAACTTACCACAGCAGGCACAGAAATAACTTCACTGCAATCAAACAAAGCATCAACAAATGCAACAACAAGTTTCAATGGTCATGATGTTGGACAAGCCAATCTCATAGACTGGTCACAGAAAGTCAAGGCTTTAGGTGCAGTTACATCTGCCGCTATCGATCTTAACAATGGAAATGTTGTCACTCTGACAACTGCCGGCAACACGACATTTTCTTTTTCAAACTTTCCCAAAGAAGATGATGGCACCACAGATGTTGCTGTGAAGATCAAAGTGATCATGCACAGAGCAGTTGACTCACACACCATAACTATGCCTGCGGCAGTTAAAATGCCATACTCAATGGGCGATGGTGCAGACGATTCAACAGCATATACATTTCCAGCAAGGAAATCTACCTTCGTATTCGACTTCTTCACAGTAGACAGCGGAACTACAATATTCATGTCTAACCCTGAAGAATACGATTACGCTGGATAATGTTTCACCCCACTTTAGACCCCAGAGGACTTTCAGATCAAGAATTAGAATCTAAGGTCAAAGAAGTAATCACAAAGATTAATCAAGCATCTCGCATGCAGAACGAAAACTACTATCATCAACTGATCGCAATCAACAACACCTTGCAGTTAGAAGTTGAAAAAAGGAAAATGATCGAAGCCAAGAAAAAACAATCGGACGATGATCAATTCGATGACTTGATAAACGTCAACTAAACTCTTTTGTTGTTCTTTTTCCAAAAAATTTGTATAATATATGAATGAAATCTAATAAATTCCAATGTACTTAGAAGACGGAATCCAATGGAGCACGAGATTTACCAACACGGTGTTGTTGGCTGGTAAGCTGTGGCCCAATGAAACCAGCGTTACTCTTCACCTGTCCCCCAACTCAGACGATCCCGACAAACAAAATATTACCTTCGAAAAATACAAATACTGCTTCAATAAAATTTTGCAGAATTCCATATTCATCGGCAACAAGGAGAAAGAGTACAACATGTTCAAGGATTATGCCAACTATGTGATAGACTTTCCGGTGAGACCCGTGGATCAAATGACGGGCACTTGTTTGTACGCCAAATTGAACACCATAGGCGGCGATGTCTTGAAAATAGATGGTTTGCAAATAGAATCATGGCAGGGAGAAAATCTGCGGTTCAACATCACACAGGATTCGCCCGAATGGGAGTTCGTGCCAACCGACAAAAGCCAATGGTGGAATGATCCACAACCAAATTTTACCAACTTCGAAAAAGATAGGTTGACATGGGAAGAAATTGGTTTTACAATAAACAACATAAGATCACATCTAACCGTGATACAGGGCAAGAAAAATGAACGTGAATGAGTATGGACAGGTAGCATTTGGAACTGAAGAAATAATCCAAAAGATCTATTCCCAAGAATGGCAAACCGTGTTGGGATTCATGGAGAGCATAGATGAAGTAGCAAAATGGAACGAGCATTGTGCTCGGTTCGAATTACAACCAGTTGAAATCATCAACAAGCCCGAACAGGATCTCATCCAGTATCATCAACAACGAAATTTTCAATGGAAGATGCCCAAGCAGTACATGGACTTCGATCCAATAAAATTCTTCGGCACGGAATTGGAAAGAAGGTCTCTGAACACACAGGAATACGTGAATTATCTTGTGGGCGAGATCGAAGCGTGGGGCAAAGTGATGTCACCACAGAGTTCTTTACTGTTATGGAAATTCCTCAACTATTTGATGGCGGTCTGTAAGGAAAAGGATATAGTCACAGGAGTGGGTAGAGGATCATCTGTCAGCAGTTTGACACTCTATCTTTTGGGGGTCCATGCTGTAGACCCGGTTAAATACAAATTGAACTACGAAGAATTTTTAAGATAGGAGAACACAATGCCAGCAAAAGCACCAGGTAAGAAAATACACTACACCATGCAAGGTAAACCAATTGATTTCGATTCGCTGAGAACAAAAAATGAAAAATCGATAGCAGTTGGTAACACTAAAACTAATGCTCGTGGAGACACATTGGGCAAGGGCGGAAAAATAGTCAAGTCACGTGACCAGAAGTAATGTCCGAAGATAACAAACCTTACAAGATAAAAGTTGTCACCAAGTTGGTGTACGATAACACTGACTTGAAAAAACTTGACAACATGTCAAAATTTCTATATCCTAATATTGCATCAGCGATAAGGAGAATATATGCCCAGTAGGATCAAAGGAAAAATAACACCCTTGAAAAAAAGAGTGTTGGTATCAGACATGCACTTCGGCGACGTCAAGACCAAGGGCGGCGTGATACTATTAGATGATGATGGCAAGGCAGACGGAACACACCCTCGATGGGCAAAAGTGTATGCGGTTGGTCCTGATCAAAAAGATGTTCACATCGGAGAATGGGTGCTGGTTGCACACGGTCGTTGGACCCGTCATATCACATTAGAAACTGACAGCAAAGATCTTGATGTGCGAATGATCGATGAAAACGACATCCTGCTCACATCAGACCAAGAACCAGAAGCAAACACAGTAACAGCGCCTTACAAAAAATAATGCACAAAATAGTTTGTTTGGGCACCATGCACACCTTCGGTGGCCAGAAAACTACTCGCTACGAGTTCGACCAAACTTGGCCGGGATTGCTCAGCAAATGGCTGGAAGATCAAGGCATAGAAAATTATGTGTACAACGGTGGCGAAAGTGCTTTCTCGATAAATTATTTCCCCTATAAGATCTTAAATTTCTACAATGAATTTAAACCCGAACTTTTTATAGTAGAACTGCCTATCATGGATAAAATAGATGCAGAAATAAGTTCTGCCATCACAGGAGATTACATCAATCAAAAAGAAGATTATCATCCCATATACTCAAGGCAACGAGTGCTGACCAAAGATTGGAGTAAAGGAGAACCTTATATTTGGCCAAACAGAATTAGTATATCCAAACAGGAAGCATTAGATCATTATCTTTCAGATAAATCAAATAAAGATTTATTCAAAGGTCATATCACAAACGAATTCCAATCATTTATGCAAGATCTTGATATGGGAGATCATGAAAGAAAAAATGTAAATTTTAAATTTGAACGTTTGAAAAATGTTTTAGGCTCTGAAGAAAATTTAGACTTAGTCAACAAGTATTTTTATTTTTATTCTATGTTTATGGACGAAAGCGATACAGACGTAATATTATATCTAAACAATGTGTTAAACATAATTAACACCTGTGCATCATTGGGGGTCAAACTGTTGTTGTTAAATGTAAACAGGCCAAATTTTGTCAAGCATTATTTGTATGACGAAACCTACAGACAGCACATAGATAAAAGTGAACTTTGGATCGAAGGACCAACATGGTTTATGAAAAACTATTACAGAGTTTCTGAAGGCGGATACTTCGACTCGGAAGATTGGCAACACTGCATAGATACAGTGATAGGAAAAAAAGTAAAAGGAACATTGGCATGAAAAAATTAGCTGTGGTTGGTTGTAGTTTTACAGATCTGTATCCATGCTTTCATCCGGTTCCTGATGATCCTAATCAAACTTACAGCTGGTTATGGTTTGCGGTGCAAGATTATCCCCATGTACATTTTGACACATATGCTTCGGGAGGCAATGGTGCAGTGTACTTTGACACTGTGCTGAAACATCTCGTCACCCAAGGATACAAGAACACGCTGTTGCAACTCACAGATAACTCAAGATGGTACATGCCTTTGGCCTCACGAGCATTGCCAGTAGGTGAAAGTTTTTGGCACACAGATCGGTATGCTGATAATCTTACTCAATATAGGTTGAAACTTAATACAGTAGCTATGACCGGAAATTTTAACATCCACATCAAACTGGCTCCCAACAGTCCTAACCCAGATTTTTACGAGTCCAAAGTGGGCAAAGGTAACTGGTGGGGACCTTCCCAACTTTCTAGCATGTACTCAGACCTGTTCAATGAAACACTACACCTGTATGATAATGTGTTTGATAAATTTGTATATTTTTCTTTTTACCAACAAAGAACAAACAACTGTAATTTAGAGGAAAGTTTGTATGATTTCCTTACAGAAAAATTTGGATATGAAATTTTTGTAAAGAAATATCTTTCCGATGACAAACATCTCAACTATTATGGAGCAGAGATTGCCTATAACGAATTCATAAAACCATTTGTGTTATCCAAAATTTTATAGTATAATAACAACATGAACACACTTTGGGTAGAAAAACATCGTCCTAACACACTGCAGGGATATGTGTTTCGTGATGAAGCACAGAAAAAACAAGTAGAGCAGTGGGTCAAATCAAAATCAATTCCACATCTATTATTTTCGGGTGCTCCGGGTGTGGGCAAGACCACGCTGGCAAAGATACTGCTGAACTTGTTGGAAGTGATCGGCACAGACATACTTGAGATAAATGCTTCAAGAGAAAACTCTGTGGACGTGATTAGAGATAAAATCACAAACTTTGTGCAAACCATGCCATTCGGCGAATTCAAAGTTGTGCTGTTGGATGAGGCGGATTACATTTCACCCAACGGACAAGCGGCATTGAGAGGTGTGATGGAGATGTATCATCAATCTGCTCGTTTCATACTCACTTGCAACTATCCCAACAGAGTGATTCCTGCACTGCACTCGAGATGCCAAGGCTTCCACATCGAAAAGATAGACAAGACAGAGTTCACTGCTCGTGCGGCGGAGATATTGGTGGAAGAAGGCGTTGAGTTTGATTTGGACACGCTGGACACATACGTCAAGGCAACGTATCCTGATCTAAGAAAATGCATCAACACACTGCAAATGAATTCTGCGGATGCCAAACTACAAGCACCAAATGTGGCAGATGTGGGTGAACAAGATTACAGAATAGAGATGGTTGAACTGTTCAAACAGGGCAAGATCACAGAAGCAAGAAAATTATTGTGTTCACAGGCACGCCCAGAAGAGATGGAAGACATCTATCGTTGGATGTACGACAACATTGAAATATTTGGCGACACAGAGGATCAACAGGATGAGGCCACACTTGTTATCAAACAAGGTATTGTGGATCATTCATTTGTAGCAGAAGCAGAAATCAATTTGTCAGCAGTTCTTATCAAATTAGCAAGGATACGCAATGGCTCAAATTAAGTATTTGATCTGTCATTACTACATGGTTCCGGTGAAACCAGGAATAACATCTGTGCCTGGCTGGAACAAGGACCCCGCAAATGTGCAGTATGATGAACAGATATCCTTCGATTCCAAGATAAGAGCAAAAGATCAATCAGCATCCATCATCCTGGATCTTAAAGACAAAGTCATTGTGCAGAATCGTTTAGATCCTAAACTTACATTTGATCAGTCCTATCAATATTTTTACAAAGCATACAAAGACCATATGGATCAAGTCTCTAAGACTTTTGATCAAGCTTCATCGTAGATCTTAAGAGCTTCAGTCACTGCTTTGTGCCTGACTATGTCCTCGCCCACTAACTGAACGTTGCAGATATGATGAGCTTGGCTTCTCCACAATTTGTGTAGGAAATCGGCCATACCGTTGTCCTTGCCTCGATCTGTTTGATCAAGGTCACCGGTGATCACCAGTTTGGAACCTTCTCCAATTCTTGTCAGCAACATCTTGAATTGATTGACTGTGGTGTTTTGCATTTCATCTGCTATGATGTATGAATTCTCAAATGTTCTACCACGCATGAATGCCAACGGAGCGATTTCTATCTGTTCTTCTCTCACCATCTTTTGCACCCTATTAACGGTGTAATTTTTGTGGAATATGTCTATCAATGGTCTGGTCCATGGCTCCATTTTACGCTGTAATGAACCAGGTAAAAAACCAATATCTTCATCTGCACCTACCACAGGACGGGTTATAACTATCTTTTCTATCTTCTGCAGTTTGAGTAGATCTATGCCATTTTGGGTGGCTAAAAGCGTTTTTCCGCACCCTGCAGGGCCATGAGCGATAACAATTGACTTTTTATCGTCTTTGAGCAAATTCCAGTACTTGTGCTGGTTTGCTGACCTTGGTCGTACTTCGTATCGTGAAAAATCGTCACGAAGGTCGTCAAATGATAGTACAGTTTTGTGTTTCATTAATATCTCCGATCTGTATAGGACTATGCGAATGCATACACAAATATTTAGATCGATTGTGATTAGCGTTAAATTGTGCTATAATAAAAAAGTTGTTAACAAAATTAATATGAATAAATACTTGACTATGATTGACACACTTGATGTAATCCGTAATATCAAAAAAATCTATGCTTCAGACAACGTGATTAACTCGCTGGTTGGCATGGAGAAAGTTATGGATGACGTCAATCTATATGCTTATCAAAACTGGAATCTGGGAGAAATAGTAGACGGTCCGCACCAAACAAAATATACCACAGAAGCAACATTCATGTGGGAAGCAGACAAAATGCCGGATCCAGAGGGTGCTTTGAGACTTACCAATTTGGGTGCCAAAGTTGAGTTCAAGAAAGATATCAAACTCACACCACGCAAAATTAAGTCCTATGATGATTATCGTCCTGGCACAAGGAAAGCAAAATTAGATGAAATTCCTGTATGGCTTGTTAAGGTATCTATCCCAAAAACTGTGATAGAAGACTTTAACAACGAAACTGAAAAAACTAAAACAGTTTCAGGAATGCAAGTTGATCAATCTCCTCAAGACGCTGTAGAATTATAATGCTTTGCCTTTGGCCTTTTAGACACGTGTCAGTGGACCAACGAGGTCGCATCAGACCTTGCTGTTCATGGCGTTTCGAAGAATGGGAAGATCATTACGGCGAAAATGATATAATAAATTTTAATGATTCCTCCATACAAGATTATATAGATTCTAAATTCTTATCTGTGTTGCAATCCAACATGATTAACGATCAGTTTCCTAAGGGTGGGTGTAGTGATTGCATCAACGAAGTAAAGTCTGGTAGAGATACTTTGTTCGAAGCGGGCAATAGAAGATATGCCATGAGCAACTCATTCCGCATACACGACATGGAAATAAAGTTTGGCAACAAGTGCAATCTCGGTTGTGTGATGTGCGGTCCTGCTTGTTCCAGTCTGCTCGAATCGGAATCTGCAGAGAACTTCGATACTATCGAATCATACGGATTCGAAGCGACCAAAGAAAAATTATACAGTGGACAAACACCTTGGTTCGAACGTGAAGAAAAAATGCAGGAACTGGCCAAGTTCGCTTCTAATGCTAGATTGATCAGATTCACCGGTGGCGAACCCACAGTCAACGGATACTTGAGAAAATTTTTATCATATCTCAGAGAGTACACTACAAACATCGATTTAAAATTGACAACTAATGGATTCAAAGTTCCTCAGAGCCTGCTCGACAGCGTCAAGGATTTCCAATCAGTTTGGTTTGATTTTTCTGTGGATGGAGTGGGCAAAGTTAATGAGTTCGTGCGTTGGCCGTCTAAATGGTCCAATATTTGCGATAACATCAAGAAGTGCAACGAACTGACCAATTCCGCTGTTTCCGTCAAAACAACTCTACATGCGATGAACGTGCATAACATAGGAGAGATAGCAGATTGGATCGACCATAATCATGACATATTCGAATGGGACATAAACTTGGTTTGGGAGCCTGAATATCTAAGGCCATATCTGTGTTCAGAAGAGTCAAAGCAGGTGTATCATGATACCTGCGCCAAATATCCAACCAAAGATCATAAATGCTCTGTGGTGCACTCTGTAAAAAAAGCAATAGATAATAGTTCTGTTGAACAGGATAAATTGGACATGCTCAATGAAAAATTAACTAAATATCTTACAATGCTGGGGTCTATCAGAAATCTGGATTGGCAACAGCACATTAGGATTTGAAAATGAAAAGCGTACTACACCAGGAAATGAAGGACTTCATCCAACCGTTTATCGCTGTGGATTCGCACCAAGCAAAGTTGGGTAGAGACAGTGAAGTCAGTGTGCTACGTTTGGAATCCACAAACAAGGATGTAGCAAAGGATCTCGTGTCATTCATCGAAAGCGGATACAAATTTGTTTTAGATGCAGACCATTCACCATCCAAAAATAAAAATGGAAGCTTTGACATATTCGTGGAAGTAGAAAGAAATGAAGAACTACCAAGCAACATTGTGAAGTTGGCACGTGACATCGAACAAGTCACAGGTATGCTACCATGGAAATTCTCATTTTACAAAAACGAAGACACACACAAGTTGAATGTGGAAAATCTTTCCAATCAGATTCCTACCAATGCTTCCGAGTATGAATTCCTAACCAGCGACACGGTTGACGAGGACATTTCTAAATTTTTCGAATCTGCTAAAATTAACAACATCAAAAGAAACGGCAAGACTCTTACTTTGAACAAGATGTACAGCAAACATATATTCGAAGTCAAGGCAGTTAATTCTACAAATGGTCATGGCACTTACAAGATAGATGCTTCATCGGAATCACAGAGTTCGTACATAAACTCATGGTTGGGTTCTGGTTTCAAGGTAGTGAAATTCGAAGATGATTTCAAAGTAAGCAATGATGATTCTGTGATGATATTAAAAGCAAAGGATTTTTAAAATGGCGGCAACAAACTGGCAAAAATGTTTAGAGACAATTTTACATCATGAGGGTGGTTATGTTAACCATCCCAAAGATCCAGGTGGCGAGACCAACCTGGGTGTTACCAAAAGAGTGTATGAGGATTGGGGCGGAACCAAAGACATGAAGGATCTAACAGTGGAAGATGTTTCACCCATCTACAAGAAAAATTACTGGGATCGTGTCAAAGGCGATCATTTGCCTGCAGGTCTTGACTTGTGCGTTTTCGACTTTGGAGTGAACGCCGGAACGGGCAGAGCTGCCAAATATCTACAAAAGATGATTGGGACAACACCGGATGGTGGCATAGGTCCTGCAACATTACAAAAATTAAAAGAGTATGTGGACGATCAAGGAGTTGAGCATACGATCAAACTGTACCAAATGGGCAGACAAAAATATTACGAGTCACTATCTACATTCTCTACATTTGGCAGAGGTTGGACTCGAAGGGTTGAAGAAACAACTGCCCTTGCTCTTAAAATGATCTAATGTTTGGAACCTTTAAACTTGTGATGGTAGGCATCCTGGTCAGTTCGCTGGCAGGTGCTGGATTGTATGTGATGAAACTTAGATCAGACAATGCCATACTAAAGGCAAATCAAATCAAATTGGAAGAAGCTGTGTCATCACAACAACAAGTTATAGAACAGCAAAAACAAGACTTCGAGTCCATAATGAATGCCAACAAAAAGTTACAAGAAACCAAAGAGGTACTTACAAAAGAACTTGCCAATTTGGATGACAAGTTCAACAAAACAAATGCTTCTGGCAAAAAGCGAGACATAGGTGATCTTGCCATTGCCAAACCCGGCATGGTAGAAAAAATCATCAACAAAGCCTCAGTCAATGCTCTGCGATGTGTAGAAATTGCCATGGGATCACCACTCACAGAAAAGGAGTTAAATGCAGTTAAGCCAAGTGAAATCAACGCTGAATGTCCTAGCCTTGCTAATCCTAACTTTGTTCCTGCTGAGTAGTTGCTCATCAGTTAAGAAATTGGAAGTGTTCAAGACTGAAGTTCCCAGAGCACCACTCGATTTACCTGATCCAGAAACTCCAAGGATAGATGATCTAAACTTCATCATCATCACGTCAGAAAACGCGGAGGAAGTGTTTGCCAAGCTCAAGGAAAAGAACGTGGATCCTGTGCTGTTTGGCCTCACAGATGATGACTACGAGACGCTGTCCACTAACTTCGCACAGATCCGTGCATACATGATCAAGCAAAAACTCACATTAGAACAGTATCGAGAATACTACGAATCACAATAAATATTTGCATCAATGCTGATTGGCGGTGACTTATAGTTACGCCTACCTTTGGTAACAGTGCTCGCGTCCGACACGGCTGGTGACAAAGAACAGGTTAATATTATAAGGTGACGTTACAATAGTTTCGGTCCATTCTCCATTGAAGAAACAGGAGAAAAGATGGACAGCTCACATCTAACAATAGGAATTATAGATTTCTTAAAATCAAAACCATTCGTACACATCATTTCAGAACCAAGGACAGGAAGCAGTGCCCTGTATGGAAGCCTTTCGGGAAGTTTGCAACTATTCAATCTTAACGAGCCTTTCGACCCTAACAACAAGCCACATGTGCGAGATCATGTGCTGACATATCTTAACAATAATGCATCGCAATGCAGAGTGATGAAAAATCATGCCTTTGCTATATTAGATCTAAACCATAACGAAAAAGAAAGACTGTGGAAGGTACCCGCGTTCAATGTGGGTCTCAGCAGGAGAGATTGGTTCGCCCAAACCTGCAGTCTTGCCTTGGCGGAGTATACACAAAATTGGGATTTTCCTCACTCTGCAAAATTTAATGTTCCGGTTGATTTTTTCGAAGACAAATTTAGACAGTTGATGGGTTGTAAAAATGATCTGTCACAGTTAGACGAGCACTATGATATTTTGGTGTACTACGAGGACATAAAATTTCCTAAATCACAGTCCCATAGGCACATCTCTTCTCAAACAGCAATTGAAAACATCGAACAACTCCGAGAGGTGTACTCCAAGCTAAAGAGCGTTCACCAAAAATACTGGAGATTGCAGGACTAAAGAAAGATAAGTATTAGCATGTTAGAAATGATAGAACGTATGGCCTCTGATAGACTGTGGATATACACAGCATTAGTTGGGTCTTTGTTTGGTCTGGCATTTTCCACATATTTTAAGTCAACTCGCATAGGTCTTTGGATGTATGCTAAATTTGATACGATGGTTGATTTTTTGGTGGAACGCTATGGTTGGACTTGGTTGCAACAACCCGAAGATGGATGGCGTAAAAAATATCCTTATGTGACCAAAAAAATAGATGAATTAGAAGCAAGAATCAAAAAGTTGGAGAAATAAAATGATACAATGGATCAAAGACAGAATAAAAGAATCATCAACCAAGCACGGCATAGGACTGCTGATCGGTTGCTTGTTAATCATTGCATTCGGTGGGTTGGCTAAAATTTTAGCATACTGTGGAGTTGCATACTCGATTTGGAGAATCTGTAAAAAAGGTTAAATATCAAAAATGGCACAAGATATCAAAGATGACGAACTGAACGTTTTCGACGACATTGAAAAGGACACACTCAAGGAAGACAAGATAGTGGCGCCCGTCGACCAAAAGACAACTTCTAAGAAAGTGTCTGTTGAACTGGAAGTGGATACATCTGTGAAGGATCTTGGCCCAAATCCTTATGCTAAATTAATTCATCTTGCTCGTGCTGTAGACTCATGGAGAATATTTCCGAGAATTTTTATTACCACTTACATTTATTTGTTATACAGAGTAGTTGTTTGGTACATGAACCTTGCAGATCCAACCATGGAACAGTCAGGATTGGTATCAATTGTAGTTGGTGCCGGTGCGGCTTGGTTTGGTTTATACACAGGCTCTTCTAAAAAGCACGACAAGTAGCACTTGTCATTTGACAAATCAACATTATATAATATACTATGGATATGGATCCTTACACGGTATTAGGCGTTGACCAATCTGCATCTGACCAAGACATCAAACAAGCATTCAGGAAACTGGCTGTCAAATATCATCCCGACCGTGGCGGAGATGAAAACAAATTCAAAGAAATCAACGAAGCCTACGATAAGATAAAAACTGCTGAAAAACGCCAGCAGTTCGAAGCATCCAAAAGATTCGGCGGCGATGGATTTAATTTCAACTTTTCGCAGGGCGACCCCTTTGACATGCAGGATATGTTTGCACAATTCTTTGGTGACGGATTCAGGCAACAAAGGAGATACTCGAGAAGGCCCAGCAATAAAAACATTCAAGTCAATCTGGAAATAAGCCTTGAAGACTCCTATCATGGCGCAAAAAAACTTTTCAATTTGGATCAACTACCAAAAAAGATATCAGTAGATATTCCACGTGGCATAGATTCGGGGCAAACAATACGATACAAAGGATTAGGAAGCAGTGAAATCAAGGAGGCGCCGGCCGGGGATCTTTTGATAAAAGTGTATGTGTCTCCGCATCCTGTCTTCAAAAGAAGTAAATTAGATCTGCACATGGAACAGACTGTTAATTGTTTCGACGCAATATTAGGAACCAAGTTAGTGATCACACATTTGGACAAATCAAAAATAACATTAAAAATACCTCCTGGAACACAGCCAGGCACAACCATGAGAATACCCGAACATGGAATGGTAAATTCCAGCAATCAAGTAGGACATTTGTACATCCATATAAATGTAAGCATACCGACAAGTTTAACAGAAAGGGAAAAAGATGACATCAGAAGAATCTCAGAAACATATTCTTAAACTAAATCTGCATCCTCATGACGCACTGCGTCAAGTCATTCCCGAAACAGATCTCAAACAAGATTTAGAATGGGACAAGATCGCCAACCTCATGCACACCACTATGGAAGCCGCAGGCGGACTTGGGTTGGCCGCTAATCAAGTCTCCGTTGGCATAAGGATGTTTGTGATGAGAGAACGCAAGTCATTTATCAATCCCAAAGTTGTTGAATTTTCCAAGACCACCACACTGACCGAAGAAGGATGCCTGTCATTTCCAAATCTTTTCATGACAGTGGAACGTCCAGAATGGGTAGTGGTAGAATGGTATGATGAACAATTAAAGAAATCAGTTGACAGATTCACGAATATATGGGCAAAATGTATACAGCATGAAATCGATCACTTGGATGGAAAACTCTTTATCGATAGAGTGAGCAAATTTAAATACGAAAGGGCAAAAAAGAAACAAGGTAAGTTAAATGATAGAACCAGATGATAAGTTAAAGAGTTTGTTTGACGATGCAGTCAAAGAAGCAAGGAAACACAAGCACGAATACATCACATTAGAGCACTTGCTGTTGTCCATAGTGTCGGATGAGGAGATTGCTAATCTTTGTAAACAAGCGAAAAAAATCAAATACGGTGACCTTATAACTGATCTGAAAAGCCATATCGAAACTAAACTCAACGAAATCAAAGTCAAAGACGATGTTTACCCTAAAAGGACTGCGGCCATAGATCGTATGGTCAACAGAGCATTCACACACGCCATCTTCGCAGGTCATGAAGCGGTGAGCAGTCTACACCTACTATCATCCATGTACTCAGAAACTAATTCACATGCCGTGTTTTATCTTTTAAAGAATGGACTCACTAAAAAAATAGTTGTAGATTACATGACAGAAGTCGGATCGGATCTTGGAGAAGAAACCGCCAGTCATGTGTCTTCGAAACAAGCGTCAAAGATTTTGAAACAATACACAGTCAATTTGAATGAACAGGCTAAAGCAAACAAAACGTTCACTTGCATAGGAAGACAAGACATAATAGACGAAATTACTCTGGTATTAGGAAGAAAGATCAAGAACAATGTGATCATGATCGGTGATCCTGGTGTAGGTAAGACTGCTGTTGCTGAAGGCCTTGCACACATGATAGTGAACAATCAGGTTCCAGAAGTGATCAAGGACCATACCATTTATTCTGTGGATGTGGGATCATTGATAGCAGGTTCCAAGTACAGGGGAGATTTTGAAGAACGTTTAAAAGTTTTGTTAGGTGTGTTAGAAAAAAATAACAAAGCAATCATGTTTATAGATGAAGCACACATGATGCATGGTGCAGGATCTGGTGGACAAGGTGGTGTCGACCTTGCCAATTTGCTAAAGCCACACTTGGCAAGGGGAGATTTAAAAGTTATTGCTTCGACAACTTGGGAAGAATACAGAAAGCATTTCGAAAAGGATCGTGCATTAATGAGAAGATTCGCCAAAGTCAACATTGAGGAACCGTCGATAGAACATGCCAAACAGATTATGTATGGTCTAAAAGATGAATTTGTTAGATTCCATAATGTGCAGGTAGATGACACAGCCATCGAAGCAAGCGTCGACTTGAGTGTGAAATACATCACTGATAGGCAACTGCCGGACAAGTCGATCGATGTGCTGGACAGGGCATGCGCCAAAGCAAAGATATTCGATGCCTTCAAAGATGTTCAACTAAAGGATGTGCAAGAACAAGTTTCTAAAATATCAGGAATCAAATTCGAATCCATAGTGCAAACCAAAACTGAATCCATGGAGAATCTTTCCGAACACATCAAGACACAGGTGTTCGGGCAAGATGAAGTGATAGACAAGATGGTGGACACTGTCTTGGTAGCACAAGCAGGATTGAAGCAAGAAAACAAACCGATAGGCTCTTTCTTGTGTGTGGGTCCAACAGGTTGTGGTAAGACCGAAACAGCAAGGAAATTAGCAGACGGGTTGAATCTTCCACTATTGAAATTCGACATGTCGGAGTACCAAGAGAAGCACTCAGTGGCCAAACTGATCGGTGCTCCTCCAGGATATGTAGGATACGATGATGGACAAACCGGATCAGGACAATTGATAAACGAATTAGAAAAACATCCTAACGCAGTGATATTGTTCGATGAAGTTGAGAAAGCACACAGAGATGTGATGACAATATTACTACAAGCCATGGATGACGCAACTATCACATCGTCCAACGGCAAAAAAGTAAATCTCGCTAATTCTATCATACTGTTGACATCCAACCTTGGTGCTGAAGATATGCAGTCCAACACACTCGGATTCATGGAGAACACAAACCATGATGGAGCAGTTGATATAAATGCTTACTTCTCACCTGAATTCAGAAATAGACTGGATGCTGTGTTGAGATTCAAGGCACTTGAAAAACCTGTCATGTTCGATATAATTGATAAATTTATTAATGAGTTGAACAACCAGATGAAAGACAAATCCATATCAATAAGGCTTGATGATACGGCAAAAGAACAATTAGTCGAAGAAGGATTCGATTCAAAGATGGGGGCGAGACCATTACAGAGGGTGATCAACACACGAATTAAATTGCCTTTATCTAAAAAAATATTATTCGAAGGCATATCGCACACAGATCTCACAGTGAGTTATGACAAGGATGAAAAGGATTTTACAATATCAAAATAAGGAGAAACAATGCCAATACCAGAAAAAATTATCATACCAGCCAGTAAAGATCCGGGACAAGGACACTTCTATGTCAGCATAGTCAAAAGCATGTTTAGATTTGTTGCCTCATTTTTGTTGGCATATGCAGGTTACAGATTATGGAGTGGCGAAATAGTCTACACCGACTTTTTTATAACCGAAGTTGGATTCCTAATGATGTGGTCCGGTGTGACACTTTTTGTTGCAGAAGCATTAGGAATAATAGAAGAAATAGTATAAAAAGAATCAAGGAGAATAAATGAAAAATAGAATATTAAAGTTCATGATAGAACATGAATACATCAAAACCAATTCCATGATTAACGCTACCATACAATCGCATGGTTTGGGAGGATCACCGGTCATACTCAAGAAGGACATCCTTTTCGAGGACAGCGCCATCACCCCCAAGGGAACGATTTACATCAAAGGATGTGATCCTGAGAATCTAAAAGAATATGTCGTAGGCTCTGCCAAGGTACACGCAGTAAACGGCATGGATGAGCCCACTATTAGAAGACTATTTCCTGAAATAGCCTAATAAATATACACATGCCCGTAACAGCAATCACCATTCAAAGCCAAGTTGATGCAAGCGATTCGTCAGCATCAACAGTATCAGACAAAGTTAAAGCAGATGGATACTATGGCAATGCCGATGGACTGCACACTGTGGCATACATTTGTTCTTCTGATTTCGTAGGAACCATCAAACTGCAAGCCTCGTTGGCCTCTGATCCTGCGTCCACAGATTGGTTCGACATAGACGGAACCTCGGTGGGGGATGGATCCAGCGTCGTGGCAACTACCTATAAGAATTTCACAGGCAATTTTGTATGGATCAGATCAGTGGTTGATGTTACCACAGGATCCGTAACCAAAATTTTACTTAATTATTAAATTCCATTATAACTAACTGCATGATAGCAGGAAAAGTATGGGGAACCACTGAATTAGTGGAACGCAACGGCGTTCTCGAATTCCACAGAATTGTAACCAAAAAAGGCGGAGTATGTTCTAAACATCTACACGAATTTAAGTGGAATGGATTCTTTGTCGAATCTGGATCACTAATGATTAGAGTTTGGCAATCAGACTATGATCTATGTGATGAAACTGTATTAAAAGCGGGTGATTACACCAAAGTAAAACCAGGACTCCTACACCAATTTGAGTGTTTGGAAGACTCTGTGGCGTATGAACTATATTGGGCAGAATTTCCGGAAAAAGACATCAAGAGAGACACTGTAGGCTTCCAAAAATAGCGGGTTTTACCACATTGACAGATCACTAATCTGTATTACAATATACGTATGACAAGATTAGTGAGTATTCTATTATTATCACTATTTTTAACAAACTGCGGAGGCAGTGGGGGAGGACCTGTTTCTATTTCTGTTCCAAATCCTACAAATATTTCAATCAGCACCGATGTGGTTTCTAATTCATTTGTCAGTGCTTTGATCGACATCGCCGACGACAAACAGATAGATATCAATGAAGCCTATCAAGCATTTCAATGGGTGGAACAGCATCCTAACTTTGATCCGAGTTCGCTGGCAAATGTCAACATAATAATCGACAGCCAAAGTATGACCTTGGAACAAGGCTATTATGCATTGAAAGGATTCAAAAAGAGGTATTATGATGGCAAGGAAAGTTTATGGTCTATGGCAGTTGAACAAGGCCAGTTCGACGATCAGTCAGCAGAATACATAGCAGTGCAACAGATAGTTGAGTATGACGATTCACTATCAAGCCAAGAAAGATTAGATTTATACAAAGATCAAGGACAAGGCCAAAAAGTTGTTGTCAGCACAAGCATTTCTCAGACAATTACAAACACAGATGTGGTTGTGGGCGAAAGTGTGATCACCACAGCGATCACCACAAGAAATGTTGTGGAATCTACACTGGACGGCACAGTGACCAAGACATATCAAACCACGACCACCACAACCAAAGTACCAACACACACAACAACCACCAGAGCCACAAGGACAACTTTTAATTGGTCGGATGGCACAACAACATCAACTGATTCAGACCCTGTTTCAGAAACAGTCACCACTTGGAGCGAAAGCGCCGATGTGGAAGAAGTATTGACTGCAACATCAACTGTGCCCGTAGGTGAAATATTTTTGACTGACGAGTACAACAGCACAGCATTGGATCAGATAGGAGCCTCATATGCCTATGCCAGAGGCTGGACTGGAGACGGTGTGATAGTTGGCATGATAGATTCAGGCATAGACACTGACCATGAAGATCTTGATTCTGATAGATTTTCAACCATCAATTACAGATTTGCTGGCACAGAAGATGACAATGGTCACGGCACGCATGTGGCTGGAATCATCGCCGGTGCAAAGAATGACATAGGCACACACGGTGTGGCCTATGATGCTGATCTTATTTCAATAAAATTGTGTTCGAGCAGTGGCAGATGTTCATTTTCCTATTTCGATGATGCCATGGTGGTGTTGAGCAATCAAGGCGCCGCTGTGGCCAACCTATCCGCTAACACATCGACAACAATCTTGACACAAATTGGTAGCACTGATGCTTACTACTTGCCCGGACAAACTTCCGTGGATGGTGTTGCAGATGCCACACTGTCGAATTATCAGACAGCGATCGACAATGGCATGATCATTGTGAACTCCGCAGGCAACTATGGGATGGATTACCCCATGATGCCTTCGCACTACGCCACCAGAGTGGATTCGAATGGTGACTTATATCTTAATGGACAATGGTTGATCGTGGGTGCTGTCGACTCCAACAATCAAATTGCTTCATGGTCCAACAAGGCGGGACACATCTGTTCCAATGTGGTGTACACGGACGGCGTTGCCACAGGCTGTGATGACACTTTCAACACCAAAGATTTCTTTGTGGTGGCACCAGGTGTGAACATTCTTTCCAGTGCCAACGGTGGTGGCACAACCACCAAGAGTGGAACTTCTATGGCGGCTCCTTATGTGACAGGATCTATCGCTGTGTTGAAACAGGCATGGCCACAACTGAGACCTGAACAACTGGTAGGATTAATCACATCAACCGCCCGAGACTTGGGAGCACCAGGAGTTGATGCTGTGTATGGACACGGATTGGTGGATTTGAATGAAGCAACCAAACCACAGGGTGACATAGTTGCTGTGCAACCTTCCGGAGCCATCAGTGCCATATCAGGTGGCATCGTGGGCGACTCATCCATGAGTGGGTTGGACAACATATCCGCAGTTTCATCCATAGTTGTGATGGATTCATATAACAGAGATTACTATGCCGATGACGACAATTTCACTTCCTTTCAATTGACCGAACAAGCACTGGGCAATCAATATGTCAACTATGAACCAGTGACAAAACTGCAAGGGGATGGCATGCTGTTTGCAATGAGTGAGAACGGCGATGATTGGCTGTATGGAAAATCAGTAGAACACTCAGACAAGTTGGACGTCACATACAGTTTTGGACGCATGAAACAGGACGGCAGTCTGTTGGGATCATCCTTCCAAGGATCATTCGCAATCAAGTCCAGCACCACAAATTATGTTGGGGCAGACATGAACTACTCAGTGACGGAAAAATGGACATGGAATAGTGGTTTTATTAGGGGATATTCGGACGTTAAATCTGCCAATGATTCATACATCACTGGATCTTCCAACATACAGTCACAATCATGGTATTTGGGGATGACCTATCAGAACATTAACAATCAATTCATTATCAAAATGGGTGAACAATTGAATGTCGTCGACGGTGATATCAATTATACCCTTCCAACAGCATATAATTGGACCGACAACTCGACCACATTCACAAGTGGTTCTGCTTCGGCAAAATCAAGCGAAGTTCCTAAGGTAGTGGAGTTGGCGTATTCCAAACAACTATCAGAATCATGGAATTTTTCTGCAAGTTCGAGGTACACTTTTGTTGAAGATAATGACTTGATGACGGCGAATTTGGGTGTGAAATATGTTTGGTAAGACATTGACAAAACTTAAATTTGCAATATACTAAAAGGATGATAAGATATATTTTATATTTTGTATTGATATGCATACCACTGCATGCAGGTGAATACCAAATTTTTCCTAAACAAGGAACCCACAATCCCAGGTGTCTTGAAAACGCACAATTCCAAGTTTCGGAATTAGATCATTTGTTGTCACCAAACAAAAACTTCAAATGGGTGACAATGAGACAAAAAAATGATTTTGATTATGCAAAAGTCAATAGAAACACAATCAGGAACCTTTCTTTTTATTGGAGCCAACCAACAAAACAAAATGCAGATCAATTTATCAGATATCTTTTAGAATTATATAATGATAAAAAATTCGCCAATGGTGTAGGTGGTGGTGACGGTATAGACAACGCAGGTAGATTGCAACCAGCCATATTTGCTTTGTATTTTTCTTATCATGCACTTCAATCAAACGGTCATTTGGACGACACACAGCAAGAAATATTTTTAGAAATGTTGGGATCTCGTTCAAAAAACTTGTTTGGATTCATCAACAGGGAAGCAAATCACACATATACCATGTCAAGATGCAGTAAAGGTGGAGACATTTTTGGATGTCAGAACCATACCTATGATGTTCAATTGACCAGGGTGCTGTACGGAGCCACTTTCAATGATCCAAAACACTTTCAACAAGGACAAAAAATATTTCATTTCGCGATAGACGACTTGCATGATGATGGAGCATTGTGGAGAGAAGCACAAAGAGGAGCATGGAGTTGGCACTACTATTCCAAGGGTCTTAATCTTTTAACAATCGTGGCCGAAATACACAGATCGAATGGTAAAGATCTTTATGATTACAGCAATAGCAATGGCCAAACTTTCCATGACGCAGTCAAGTTCTTGCTGGATGCAATGCACGATCATGAGATCATGTGGAAGCATGCGAGGAAAAACAAAGGATTAGATGGCAAAGGTCAACGCAAGGACTACAAAGATTTAGAATATTATCACATGCTAAAATTTAACGGCATGGATGGACACAATGGGTGGGCATATGTATATGTCAACAATTTTCCGGATCACCCCAACTCACAAAGGATTAAGGAAACAATACAACTGCAGGATGAGATAGAATGGTCTGCAGAAGGTTTGGATTTGGGTTGTTTTTATCCTGTACCGGTCTCTGAATATGGAGTAGACGGGCAGGACACAATCAACGACACAGAGATGGTCACCAAATTTACATGGGAGAAAAATTAATGATAGAAACAGTCAAAGTACACTGCACAGATAACAACAAATGGGTTGATTTGGAAATACTCAATCACACGGATGGATGGTTAGTAGGATTACTGAAACCGGGTGATCTTAAATTGACATTAAGGAAGGTCAAACCCAAATTGTACGTGGGTAGTCTAAACGGTTATGAATTTGTCTACAAAGAAGATTAATGTAGGCATCATAGGCAGTTCGTTTTCCACAGGTAGGAGCGAGTTAAACTATAAGTTCGAGAATATTTTCCACTCTCTCACTTCGGACTTTCACTTCCACAATCTCGCATGCGGTGGCAAGGGATCTGAAAAGTATCTTCAATCTGTGGTAAGACTCAAGGAAAAACACGATATAGATTGCCTGTTGATGGAATTGTGTTACAATAGAGCATCTATTAATGTACCATTATCTGAAAATTTTACCTTAGACGATTCCGAATACGATCTAAATTGGATAACCGAATCTTATTACGCACCTCAAGGATTCCAAAGTTGGGAAGTTCATCTGCAACACGATGACGGAGTGTTTCCGTTGTGGCAGGAAAGGCCGTTCATCAGAGACATGACCTGGGAAGAACAGTCCAAGAAACTTAACATCGTTTCTGGAATCAGAGATGTGCAGAAATGGCAAAAATTCCAACTGGAGATAGCATCCAACTACAAGATGCGCCAAACACTGTCTGTGATAGACTATCAATCTGTGGTTAGCCTCTGCAGGCAACTGGACATAAAATTAGTGAGTTGGAGCCACAATTCAAACACAGAATTTACAGTCAAATGCTTCCGTGACTTGTTGCCCGATCTAAACCGTGTTCAATTCGGTGATCATGATAATGCACAGGACTATTACATGAACATACACCATGGGGAGATACTGTGTGACGGTTGCCATTTCACCATGCAGATAGATGAGCAAATGGTCAGAGATCATCTTTTTCCAGCAGTGCAATCAAGGTTTGAACGCAATAAATAGTATATCATGCATGACGAAAATCTAAAAGACGCTATTTTTAATTCAGTTTTCGGTGATGAGGACATGTATCGCAGGCATTATGTCCCCACTGTTATGTACTTGAGAAAAAATCCTGAGGACAAAACAAGGGTCCAGGAACTTGTGGACAATGCTACCATGCGTTTTTGTAAGGCCAACAAATTGGATTACCAGAGCATTCCATCAGAAGCCAAAGAAGAATTGACAGCGGACATTTACAACGAGATAGTACAAAATGAAATTAATAGAGGTAGATAATCCCACAGCGGCGTTCGTGTTCGGTAGATTCAATCCACCTACCATAGGACACAAAAAATTGTTTGACAAAGTCAAAACAGTAAGCGATGTCTACTTTGTGTTTGTTTCGCCCACACAAGATCCTAAGAAAAATCCACTGAACAGGGATCAAAAGATAGCAATAATTAATAAGCAATTTCCAGAAGCAGGCGATCATATCATCAATGACCCCAGCATAAGAACCATCATCGATGTGATGAAATTTTTACAACAAGCAGGACACAAGCGAGTGGCCATGGTGGTGGGTTCAGATAGAACCAAAGCATTCAACGACTTGTTAGCAAAATACAATGGACAGGAATACAACTTTGATTCTATTGATGTGATATCAG
>Ga0222716_10000211_pt1 | contig 48386 bp, 64 predicted proteins | sample C33_13DmetaG_FD_165044 | JGI IMG/M metagenome (GOLD analysis project Ga0222716, IMG submission 165044) | Estuarine water microbial communities from San Francisco Bay, California, United States - C33_13D | ecosystem: Environmental > Aquatic > Marine > Unclassified | place: USA: California... | reverse complement strand
GGAGTGATTATGCACGAAACACAACAAGCCTATGAAAGAGTACTAAGGAAGCTAGATAGATTAGATTACATCTTATCCTGTCTAGCCGCTACGGTATGGGGATTCGGCATCGGATTCTGTGGTTATATTTTGATTGACTTTTTGGTAAAATGATCATATAATAACAATATGGAGGAGCGATCATGAAAACCAAACTTACGATAGCCATAGCATTTTTGATAGTATTACCGTTCTTGACAGCCTGCTCATCAGTGCCAGGTTATCACGACACCATGCAAGGCGTGCAGGAGCATGTTGATCGCATACGACACATCAACGCTAAAGTCCAACAGGGACAATTACCATAAGGAGCCGACTATGCTATACCCACAACTATTAACCGCAGTAAGGAACGAGATGGCCAAGGACCGCATCAAGATCCCGGTAAAGGGCTATGTGAGCGAACCTATAGAAGTAAAGACGGAGATCGACCGCGAGCAGGGCTTCCATTGCTATATCACCTCTGACTCATGGACTAGGATAGATAACGCCGTGGGTAGCCTAGAACGTAGCCGCGCTTTCGTTGAATCCAGCCACAGGGCATTGAAGATAGTAGAGAACTTCTACGAGAACATAGATGAAGTCAAGCGCGAGTACAGTATAGCTAACGCCGCCAGACAGCAGGCCCGTGATGAAGAAGAACGCATCCGCCGCGAAGCACGTGAAGCTGACAAGCCCGTGGGAGCAGTATTAGCCAAGACCATAATCAATCGCATGGTAGCCGCGGCCAAGCAGATGAAAGAGAACCGAGTCCGTTGGGAGTCAGTGACCATAAAGACCTCTACCAGAGGCGAACGGATAAACAGAGACATCCGGGTCACCAGCTCAGGTGCGGGTCTTTGCTTGTTTAACCTAGATTGGAGCCGCATCAGCAAGGATCGAGCACAGAAATACATCGCGGATAGCAGTCTAGCCTGCTTGGATGCCAGGGAAGTAGATGTAGCGGATGCTAGAATAGCCAACTTCCTATTAGGCAAAAAGGCCTAGCGATTGGTTGACATTTTGGCAGAAAGATCATATAATAACTATACTAACTAAACAAGGAGCCGGATATGATAGCAACTTTAATACACTCAGCATTCAACGATGAACCAGAACAAGTAGCTAAGATAGACGTGGGTAACCGCACTGGCATGTCTGCACTAGAGTATGTGTATAGAGTAACACAGAACATAGAGGGTAGCTGGTCTAAAGGTGAATACTTCGACGGTGGAGAACCAAACCCAGACTATAACGAAGACATACAGTTAACCACGATGCTAGAGCGTGATGAAGATGGTCGTACTTGGGGATTGCGTTCAACATCGATGGGAGATGTAGTAGAGCTACAAGGCAAGAGATATGTTGTAGCGGCTATGGGATTTAAGCTAGAGTCAGAGCTAACAGAAGCTGACTTGTTTTAATGTTATCAACACACATACACAGAGAGGAAGATATTATGCGAGGCACAGTAAGGATAATGGCAGGCTTGGTAACATTCATAGTAGCTAACGGCTGGTTCTATAACGGCATCGTAACCACTCAGGAGCTGATAGTATTAGCCCTAGGTGGCATAGCTATAGCAGTATGGGGATTGAAAGATGCGGTTGCTAGCCACTTCTAGGCTAGTACTGTTACTATGTGTAGCGCAGTTAACAGCCTGCGCTACTAATAACGACCATGGTCTGATGGATCAGATAGCCAACTGGGAAGGCGAAGCCACTGTGAGATGTGGCGGTCAGGTCAGGATCGAAGACAGGACACCTGAGATGACGGACAGATGCTGACACCATCGGAGTCCATCGGAGGCAATGGTGGGGCAGGGGCAATATATTACGCACTACAATAGTGCGTTTTTTATTTGGTATGGGGTTGTAAATCACCACCCTGAAAAGATAAGTACTTCCCTATAATTTTTTGCACAGCAGATTTTTACCCCCTGCAGACCCATTTCAGCATGATAAAAAAACTGCGCGGCCATTTTTTTTTGGGCTGTACACCCATTTTGATACATACTAGATGCAGGATCAGTTCGTTACACACTTAAACACGTTGTCCGTGGATATCACGGAAGCGTTCCTATTAGATCAGCTACAGAACCGCAAGCGATGGCCTTTCCGCTACTCGCACACTGATCAATACGGTAGCATAGCAGTCATAGACTGGGAAGGTCGACTGTTAGAGCGCCAGTTCGTAGCACGCATGTACAGCATGGACGGATACTTGGATTACCGTAGCTTCATGGACATATACACCGCGGGCTATACCATACAGCTCATTGACGTATTGGATATACACCCTGATCTGCGCACCATAGACACTACCTTGCGTGCATACGGACAGCAGTTTACCGCTAACATATACATGTCACAGCAGGATCGTGGAGCCGCTAGCTTTCCACCACATTCGCACCCTTATGACGTCATAGTAAAGCAGTTATATGGAGAGTGTACGTGGCTTTTAGGTGAAGATAGTGTTCTGCTCACGGGCAGTTCAGCCGTTGCTGTACCCGCTGGCACCCTGCATCAAGTAGTGAGCCATCGCTGTCCTAGAGCGTCATTAACCGTCAATTTTGGCTAGTTTCTGCTGTTTTCCGATATATACTATAAAGCATGCCAGCCAGTGAACGCTATGTCCGATATCGTGCTGACAGCACTATGTAACCCTAAGCACTGTACAGCATGCTTTTTTAATTACTGTGAAAAAACCCGACCCAATCATGACTATAGTAGTGTTGTTGTTATTATTGTTGGTATTAGTGCATATATACTACTAATCCTTGCACAATCGACCTTAGTGCGACGTTCATCCTCATCAGCAAGGTAGAGCACCCAGCAGGAGCAACTCTGCTGGTATTATCTGATCTGTTAACCAGCCACGCTAGCTGTCGCTACCAAATTTTTTGCGCTATCGCTCAGCTACTTCGTAGCTCTGTAAAAATCGCTTTACCGCTCTGCGGCTGATAAATACACGGGAGGAGCAATTATGCCAACATATCTATTACCCAAAGCCCGTAACACCCTATCAGGTGCTACACAAAAGACGCAGAATCTAGATGGTTATCACATACCGCACAGCCAGCGTGCATTAGCACAGGCACAGGCTGATCAGTTAGCGCAGACCTTGACTGAAAGGACTGGAGAGCCGTGGCAGGGGTTTTTGGTGGAATACACGCCTTCGACGAGGCAGGGTTAATCTAAACTGGGAGTCTGTTGCTCTAGGCTTAATTCTTGGTCTTCTAACGCTCTTATCTTTTCAACTATCTCTTCTATGACACCTAGATTCCTTAGGTTTTTGAACACTTGATTCTCCACTGACCATTCGCCTCCGCGAGCCAGTCCAGCTTTTCTCATGTTCGTTAAACGATCTTTTACTGTCCGTAAATCATCTAGATCGCTGTTAGTTAGAGCTAGCTGTATGTCATGGATCATGCTGGCCTGTTTGGCCTGTATAGCAGAGTCATCTACCTCGGGTCGCTGTTTCACGGGCTCGACCAACCACTGGCTGTCGTTGATGCTATAAACGCCCGTGCTGTGATGTTCTTCTTGGGTGCCTTGTACATAGACTTCTACAGGTATACCTTTGATCTTGATATCGTGCTGTTCGTTCCACAGTGCTTTTTTAGCATTGAACAATTCACGCATAGCATCAGTGACTTCACCTTCGACCATTAGGTGCAGGTCTAGATCACTGTAAGGTGTCCAGGTGTAATTAGCGTTACTGCCTGTCAGCGTTAGATCGACTATGTCGAGATCTATGCCTATGAATGTTTCAAAACTATCTGCTATTTTCTTTAGTTTGGCAGTTATCTCGGGTTTTAATCCGTTATCTGACCATATTTTAGGATTGAGGTCACGATTGACCGTGACGCCGTCAAGTTCTTCGTGTAGGTTGTATAGTTCTCTTAGAAGCATACACTATTTAGCCCACCTTAAATGGTAATCTACAGCGGTAACATCATCGTAGAATTCGGCTACTAGATTATACCTACCATTGGATCTTTCTACCATTAGCTGTCCTCGCTCGTGAGGCAGAGATAATAACCACTCTAGATGATCTTGTCCTAGCTCACGCTGTATCCTAGGCCAATCTACGTCTATGTTTTCAGATTCGTAGGTTTCTTCCCAAAACGCCAAATGTATCTTTCTAGTCTTCATCTCCGCCCATGTTGTTTAATATTTCTCTTAACTTGGTGCTTTCAACATGTGCCTTGACTCGTCCTACTGGTACGCCTTGTGTAGGTTCTTCTCTGTTTTCTTGATTTACGTTAGATTTTCGTTTGATGTCGTTTATGATACTAGATGTGCCTCTTGGTGCTGATCCTGAGTGTTCCTGCTCGTCTTCTGGTAGATCTGAAATGCGTAGTGTTTCCATGTTGTATTCTAGATCAACCTTCATACCAACACCACTGCTTGATCTGGTCTTCATTAACTGTATCTGATATCTACCACGCTCACGCATAGCTCTTGATGTAAAGATACCAAATACGTTATCTGCTGTCTGTATCTTGCTCAAACCACCTGAGATATGGCTGTGATCAAATTCTACTTCTTCTACAGCACCCCTGTTTAACTGTGCCGCTGTCACGAACACACAATCTAATTCCATCGCTAGGTTACGCAATTCTTCACTTACATACTTGTCTTTGATGAATAGATCCGCTGGAGATATCTTACGGCTGTTAGGCATTAATAAATCTAAGTAATCTACCAACAACACATCTACACGCTTGCCTACTTTAATCTCATACTCTTTTAGATATGCTCTAACATCATTAGATGTCTTACCACTTGGCATATATTTTACCTGTAGGCTACCTGATTTCTTGCCTATCATCTTAACTTTCATCTCGACATCATCTAAGCTCTTAAACACTTCACGTGTTGGAATGCCTGTGATCATACTATCGATACGCATACTAACTAACGCTTCTGAAAGTTCTAATGTTAGATAAACAACATTGAGTCCCTGTAACGCCCAGTTAACACCTAGATTTGCCAAGAACAAGGATTTGCCAGCACCTGATCCTCCCGCAAAAATATTCAACTCGCCTCGATTCATGCCACCGAACAAACGATTGTCAAGCGCTGGCCATCCCGTCGAAATCTGTCCGTTCTTGTCACGCAATCCCTGTAGCCTAGCTCTAGGATCACTAAAGTAATCTGTACCTAAGTCTTTGGCTAATCCTATCTGTACTGCTTCTTTGATCATGGATTCTACCTGTCCATAATCATTCTTTTCTAATAGATCTGCTGAATTGATGATCGCACGTTCTAATGCTTTGTGTCTAGTAAACTGTTCAAATTCATCCATCAACCAATCTAAGTGTCCTTCTTTGATCTCTTCTGGCTTCTTTAGATCTGTACGGCAATGTGTATTAACCATATCAAAGTCAGGCATCACGCTGTATTGTTTGGTATATTCGTTGATAAACTCCGCCGCATCTTGTAGTTTGCGATCAAACAATGTGTGATCAAAGATACCTTGGCATCTAACAAATGTTTCAGCATTTGAAAGCATCAGTTCAAGATATAGTTTTTGTACTTCTGGTCCGTAATCGTTGTTTTGCATATCTAATTATTATACTTGATTTTAATGTGTTTTGCAAGTGAACCTTTCCACTCTATTCTAGTGTTTTGGCTATATAAAGCGCATCCTATAGCGCTGGCGCTATCTCCAGGTACTGGTAAACTCCATATGCCTTTGAACTGATTCTCTAATTTTTTATTAAACTTGCTGTTCATAGCACATCCGCCCATATATACTAAATTATCACTGTATTCTTTAGCGATATCAAAAACTTTCTGTGCCTGTTTTTCGAATACTTCCTGTACTGCCGCGGCAACATCTGCACGATCAGAATATTGGAAATAACCTTTCCAGTCTCTAACACCTTTGTGTAAATTCTGTCTTAATTGCCAATCGCTAGTCCAAAAATCTTTAACTAATAATTTGTATCTAGTAGGATTTCCTTGATCACTTAATTTTTGTAGTTCGTGTTCTTCACTGATAGGTTTTAGTCCTATTAGATCTGTAAATGCTGAATAAAATAATCCAAGACTAGTTGGATATTTACGGCTCCACACTTTCTCAAAAGTCCTACCACGTGCATACCATATAGTGCTTGATTCCCATTCTCCTAGTGCATCTAACACTACGATAACAGCATTCTTAAATGGAGAAGTTAAGTAACCAGCGGCCGCGTGCGATAAGTGATGCGGAACATATTTAAATTTACGATATTTAATTTTTAATTTTTTCAAATATACTTTAGGAAGTTCGCTGTAACTAAAAGCCCAACGATATTGTCCTGCATATAATTGTCTGGTTTTCTTTAACCAAGCATTCTCATACCAGACGACTTCGTTAGGATGACAACCACCTGCTTTTGTAGCATCCTGTATGAGCTGACGACATAAGAACTGATCGCCAACTACATTGGTATATTCTGAAGAACGTTTCCAAAAAATCAGTTCGCCATCTTTAACAACAGCGATACTAGCATCGTGATTGAGTGCGTTTATTCCCCAAGTAATCATTTGTATATAAAAGGATCCTGTTTTTTAAGTTGTTTAATTCTTTTCTTAAATTGTCTATGCTGTTGGAATTTGCGATAGGGTTTAAGAAGCCATTCAATTATTTTCTTCATATTCTAACCTTTCTATTTTTTGTTCCATTTTATGTTTTGCAACATTAATTTTAATTTGTCCTTGTTGTGCAGTTTTAATGGCATCAACAATTACAAAAAGTTTACCGTATTGTTGTACAGCGTCACTGACATCTTTGATATGATCATCCCAGTTTGGAAATGCTACACTCCAACCTAACTCTGCGGCTTTAGATACTAAGTTTAATCCAGCACTATCTTGATCTGGAATAACGATAACTTCGTGCCCTAAACTATTAATTATCCTAGCCTGTGTGTCATTAACATCGTTAGTGAGTAATGCTACTCCTCCAATGTTTAATGCATCAAACGGACCTTCTACAACAAAAATATATTTTTGTTCTTCTTTTTGATTATCTACATTAAAAACAAATCCGTTATGATGATCGCTGAGATATTTTGGTTTTCCTTTATCAACACGTCTTGATGTATAACCAACTATCTCGTTTTTATATGTAAATGGAATAGTTACACGTTTATCAAATCCTCCTAACGGTGACCAATAAAAATCACCACTCAAAGGATCTTGCCCTCGGCTTTCTAGATACATTATGACTTCTGCAATCTTTTCTTCGATATCACTAGGCAGATCAGTATCAATCCAATCTAGCAATCTAAGACTGCCTTCGGGAAGATCCTTTTTGGTGAATTCTACTTTTGGCTTGAAAGACTCTGGTTTGTATTCGGGGGATTCAGTCTTGAGTGCCTCGAACACAAGATCCTTGATCATATCTTCATTTGCACCTAGCCATCGGCACAACGATTTAAATTTCTCAGACAACCCACGTCCTGGTTGCCAACTAGCAGTGAATTTACAGTTAAAACAGTTAAAGACAATACCGTCAGCAAATCTAATACCACCTCGTTTGCGAGAATCTGGACTATGTCCTCGATGCTGACAACAAGGGGCGTTAAATGATGTCCAACCGCTAGGATTGGATTTTGCTCTCGCAGGGAGTAGTTTTCTAAAAGAATCGATTACCAGAGTCATACATATATTGTACTATCTGTATAATATCGTGTCAAGCGTTCCTGTGTTCGAATTGTTCGGAATATGTTTGATTCTAAAGAAATTCCATTTACCTACCACATTTTTATATAATGTAGTTTCTAGTGAAACAGAAAATGTATTTGAACCCGGGGTTACATCTGAGGATTGTACATCAACCCATTCGTGAGGTACACCTCCTTCGTTTAAACTTGCCTGAATAGTAACTTGCCCAATGTAATTGTTAAAGTTAAATTGGAAAGTGTGCAGACTTTGCGGTACTTCGTTTTCGCCTTTAGTGTCTATAATACTAGAAATATAATAGTCTGGATCTGATTCTCCTAATGTAGCAGGATTTACATATTCAAACTTATTAACAGTTAATGTTTGTGTGGTATCTCCTAAAACATCCCCGGACACTTCTATAGGACTAACAACACCATATTGACTATCAATATATAGTGCTTTTCTATTTGATACTGTATATTCATCCGTGGTGCTATCTGTATTTACAGATGTTCTAGTTTCAGACACTACACTGTATGCATAGAATCCTTTTTCAATATCTTCTAATTCAGCCTTGGTCAAATTAACATAAACTCGACCTTTTACAGCATCTACTGTTATGCAATCTTTAGATAGAATTAAATTTTTATCCTCTCTAGAGATCAGGTTAAATACCAGTGTAGACCCAGTCACGTTTTGCGCTTTTTGATCTGAGTTACGTACCTGTATATCAATACGATTGTCAACACTACGATAAATTTTTAAGTTGCGATTATACACTCTACGATACCTCTCAGTTTGCCAGGAAGCCAACGCATTCGTGAATACGTCTATTTTGTTTGATAATAAATAAACTGAACTTAATTGCATACATTGGACCTTTACTAATATTTATCAATGAAAATTACAGATAATCTAAAAGAAAACTTCCCATTTATTGCGTGTGTCAATCACGTAGATAAAGAGTACGTTGGTATAATTATTAATCAAGATGCTCAAATAACTAGTATGTACGACTATACTTCAATCCGTTCAGAGGAAGAAAAAAAGAGATTCTTAGAACTAGGAGAAGCTTGGTGGTGGGAATCCAATAGGCAAATTCCTATTAATATATTTCTTTCTAGGGAGATTATGTCTTATCGATACGCTATTCGTAATTTTAATACCAAGGATATTAAAGTATTGTTTGGTCCTGTAGTAAGTTTAAACGATATAATCACAAAAAGAATCAAACGTAAATCAATTACACTCGTTAGAAAAACCAAATAAGATAATTACTCTATATGAGTAAAATACTTTTTATTGGTGACAGTCACACTTCGGGATATAGTATTGACCAAGGTCCTATGCCCGATATCTTCATTCCAAAAGTTTGGCATCCTAATAACTACGCAGAAATATACTGTAAAAAACATAATATAGATGGTGTAATATATGCGACTCCAGGAGTTGGAAACGATAGGTATCCCGACTGGATTAGATTTTGTCTTGATATGTATCCTGACATAGATAAACTGATATTACAAACAACATATTGGAATCGCTGGATGCTGTCTAGCAATCTATATAGCACCTTTGAAGAAGAGATTCCATTAGATAACTTTACGGTTCATCAAGACCAATACGACAATATTGATAGATTTATGGACAACATACAACAAGATTGTAATGGTCATTACTTATTTCATGCTAAAACATATCCAGGGCACATGGATCATTTGATATTACCTGATGTAGAAAAACCAGAGCCATTCGAAACAGCAAACTATCTACAGATGAAAGTTTTTAATGAATTGGAAACGTTCATATCTAAACAAAATTATACAAGAAATTTATGTCTAATAGATAGAATGTGTAAAGAAAAAAATGTTAAAGTTTATATGTGGAGACTCAATAAAGATGTGTTCATACCTACCGAGTTAGATGTTTACGGGGATCTAGATATTGTTTTAGAAAGAACACCATGTATTGAGTTTTTAAAGGAAAAAGGTATTGATCATTTAAAACATCATGTAGGTGATGATCAAGAACATTATGATTATTCATTCCACAAAGAAATAGCTGAACAGTTTATTCCTCACCTGATTGGACTGTAAAATCACAGATTAGATTCATCTGTACAACGATCGCAACAGCATAAGCAGTAGCATGTGACTTCTTAAAGAAGTATTCATCACCTTCTGGTTTCTGCCATACTTCCTGCATTACTGTGTTCCAATCTTTACCTACGAGATATCTTTTAGCAGGACGTATTACTGCTAACACTGCCGCTAGTTGTGGAATAGAAGTGGGTTTCATCTTCCTTAGTATTTCACCGTGTCCATTAACGTGGAACAACATATCTGTAAAATCATCTTCTTCTAACAGTCCCCACATAGGTTCTTGATTCATTAGTTCTACAAGATGTTGTTCGTCACGTATGCCTTTGTACAGGCCTACATTTAGAAAATCCAATTTAAAGAAACCCTCTTCGTCCGCTTGATCATATGGAACACTACATAGTCCTTCTACTGCATTAACTGGTACATCATGCAGATACACACCTGTGTTGTGTTTAACCATCTTGCCATCTTCAATACGACTAGCAACTACATGATCAAACAGTTCGAGTGCTTTTTCTCTATCTAAAAAATCTATATCTATATCAGGCATTAGTGTTTTATCGTAGTTTCTAATAATAATAAAGGAAGGTTTTTCTTAAGTGTTTCTGCATAATCTTCTGCATCTTCTATATCATCAAAATTCATTATCTTAACATAGACTGCAGGTGCTTCGTCTTCTTCTACTGCAAAAATTACTAACTCTAAATCTGCAGGACTAAGATACTCTTCATTTTCTTCTAGTTCTTCTAAATCTTCTATAATCAATGGCGGTTTCTTTTTGTCTTTCATTACAGTATCCTCGCTTCGTGTATTACGTCTTTGACTAATTCCGTATCAGCAGGAACTGCTTTGAATCTGCTCATCCAAAATTTAGGATCTATCATAGGTCCTACTATTTCTAATTGTTCGTCATTCATTTGCCTTAACATTTCTTTGCCTGACTTAGTATTTAATAACACCCAAGGACTTATTAACCCTTCTTTAATATCGTGTGTAGCTCGATTAAGATTTACATATTTAAAATAATGTTCCCATGGTGCTTCCTGATCGTCCGCCCAATCCATCATAGTTTTAAGTGTTCTCTGTATAGCACCATCTGCTGGTTCTTTCTTAATCAAGTCAGCGATATATTTTTCATACAATTCATCACGACACCAGTGGTCTAGCTTCACTCCGCTTTTAACAACATATTCTACAAACAGCTCAGGATATATTGGCGCTGTATTAACCATGAAGCTACCAAACTTCACAAATGCTGTGTAATAAGGACTCTTTACAAAATCATCAAACGTTTTTGTTGTTTTACCTTTTTGTGTGAATTCATAAAACTTTTGATAGGTCATTAATCCCATCTGTGTGTGTTTTTCGTTCTTAGCGAGATACCTACGTTTTTGTTCGCAGACATGCACAGCCAAAGTTTTTTCTTTGACGAACTCTTTTTCGCAATATTCACATTTAAAACTTGATAGCATTGATCTGTTTCTTATCCCAACCTAAACTTTCGCAATAGTTTTTGATTTCTTTGTCCGAAGTTATCTTAGCCATAGTTTCGATATCTGCATATTTCATATCCGGAAACAAGTTAGCTAAGAATTCTTCTTTTTTGTTTTTTTGTCTTTTTAAAGGAATCCATTCATGGAAGTGTGTTTTTTTGCTTTCATGTCCGCACATCGCTAGAGTCATCCAAACTAACTTAGGATGCTTTTGTATCTCATTCCAATTTTTATTATAGAACTCATTAACTGTTAGAACATAATGTTCTTGAAGCTCTCTGTTGTTTGTTTTGACGTTACTGATATACCGATTAAGATTCCAAAAATCTAATTTGATTTCTTTCTTGCCTTCGTCTGTGGCGGCATCCCACAGTTCTTTGATACCCATATCGACTGCGGGTATCATATCTTTGAATAAATCTACATATTTGTTAGGCATTTGTGTCTTTTTTAGTTAAATGATATAACATTTTAACACGTTCTATAGCATTTTGCAAGACCGGATTGTCTTCTGCGGCCTCCAATATTTCTTTCCAATGTGCTTCTTCTTCTTTAATGCGGGCATTTTTCGATACTCCGACTTTTTCTTTTTTATCAGAATAAAATTTCCTACGATATATTGTTTCACCCCCGTCGGGAGATTCATAAATGTATGAGTCTGTCATAATGATATCCAAATATTATCTTTTCCAATTTTTTTAACTAATTTATATTTTAATTTTTTTAAAAAAATAGAAACATCTTCTCTTATTTTTTTTCTTTCAAGTTCTACTGTTATCACAGGTTTATAACTATTAATAGTATTTTCGGCTCCTTGTAAAATTTCTAATTCCGAACCCTGTGTATCAATTTTTATTAAATTTGTTTCTAACCCTAAGCTATCTATTGTAATAATTTTTATTTGTTCTTCTTTTAAACTACTTTCATCTAATAGATTATATTCAGATGTAGAAAACAATCCACAATTATTAGAAAGTTTTGGAAGTTTTAATTTTTTATCTTCTTGGATTTTGCCTAACCCTAGATTATACAATTTTATGTTTTTATCGTTTCCACAATTTTTTTCTAAACATATAAAGTTTTCAGCAGAGGGTTCAAACGAATATACCTTATTAAATTTTTTTGCAAATCTTACAGAATGTAGCCCTACATTAGCTCCAGCATCAATAGCTACTTTGAAATCTTTTACATACTTTAATGATTCTTCGAATACTTCTTGTTGATAAAAAGTTTCTGGGTAGTTACTAACGTATTTTTTAAAATGAGAATCAAATAACGGAAAAGCCCACCCGTTAACAAATTTCATAGTTTTGATCCCATAATGAAGTAATTTTTTACAGGAAGTTTTTTGTTAAGCTGTTTTGAAAATTTTTCAAATTCTACATAGTGTTCTTTGTATATATTAAATCCTAAATCTAAAAACTTCTTGCGCCACCACTCTGGAGTTTCTTGTATAAGGTGAGCATTACGACCGTCTGGTAAAATAAGTTTAGCAGGTGCGCAACTTATTAAATGATAGGTATGATTGCAATTATCTGCTATTTCTTCTAATGTTTGATCGATTAGATTGGGTTCAATATGTTCTAAAACATCTGTTGATATGATTAGGTCTACTTGAGATAGTAAATTATCAAACTTAGGGTTGGCAGGATCAAATCCTAAGATATTTGTTTTGGGATAAACTTCTTTTAATTTTTCTACTAGATTTCCTTTGCCACACCCAAAGTCTAAAATGCTTGTTGGAGATATTTTTTCTATAAAGACAGGCAGAAAATCCGGAATTTTTGATCTTTTTCCAAATTTAGTTTTAGCGTGTATCTCTGTATAGATTTTTTTATAACTATCTGAAATCATAATCCTAAACTTCTCTTTACGGTATGATAGTGTAACATACTTTCTTTGTGATCTTTTTGTTCTCCTTTAAATGTTACTAAAGGAGCATGCCCTCTATAGAAGCTCATTATGTCTCCGACTATTGTTTCATGAAATTCATACGTTTCGGAAAGATTTCTTAAAACTTTTTGGTCAATACCTGATCTTAGTCTGTCAAACGGAAACTCTAATAATCGTTTTTTTAGATCTTCTCGAAAACTATTATCTCTACCAAAACTAACTAGACCTGCTAACCATCTAGGTTTTTTATGATGCCTAAGAACATAAATGTTAGATGAAAGTCGATTCCATTGCTCAACCGTAATTTCTCTCCAACAAATTGTGTCACAATCAATAGTTACCACCGGTTCTTTATTTTGAAATAACTCCGCAGATTTGATAAATCTAGAGCATTGTAAATATCCAATTCTATGATCTTCTGATGAAAATTCTTGAGAATCATAATGATACTTAACCCCAGGAAGTTCTTCTATTTTTGTTGCATTAACTATGTTGGCGTGTAATTTAACTGCTGGCGAAAATTTTTGTATACTTTTTAAACAAGTTTCTCCCCATAGTTCGTAATAAGATTGATCACAAGATATAAGAAGATTAATCAAAAGGTTTTCCTAATTTCCTTCCATTCAGCCTCATCTATTTTCAAACACCAGTGTCCGATAGACGTGTCGTCGGGTTTTTTGTTAAACAATATTTTGGCAAATCCTGGATTGTATTTCTTTAGACTGCCGCCTTCGTTTAATTTAAAAAACACTCTATTGCAATAATTGAAACAGTCATCTAAGAAGTATTTCCAATCCCAGTTTTCCTGTCTATCAAACTCTGTTCTAGTTGCTACAATCATGTCATATTTTCTTGGTAAATTCATAGGCTGATTTGGTTTTACCCAGAGTTCAAATCTTTTTAAATTAATAAGCTGACAACATTCTATAAACATTTTTCCTGTAATATCCTCGGTAATATCAGTGCCCTCAACTTCAAGCCCTCTTTGTTCATAGATAAAAGGTAACATTCCTACACCTGTTCCGATATCTAGAACACTTTTAATGTTATTTCCTTCTAACAAAGATAAGTCTGCTATTAATTGTTTTTCGTCCCAGAAGTGGTCCCACCTACGTACATATTTTGATCCGCGGGCTTTTTTATCGTATCTCTTTGCTATTTCCCACATTTTATCTTTGTATTCTTGTTCTTTCATTTTATCTCCGTTTTAAAAGATGTTTAATAGGATCTCCATTTAAACATTCGTCTTCTCGCCACTGGCAATATCCAAGATTATTTAACCATTGCTGTCTTTCAAATAACATTGGACTTTCTAAGTCTTCTAAACTTTTGTTTGATACATCCCATGCCATTGAGCTTGGACACATACTGAACGTTGGAATTCCTTCACACACGCTTTCTGTTAATGCGTTGGAGTTAAATCCAACAACTGCCCATGCATTACTAAAATCAGTATAAAGTCCATCACCTCCTGATAATGAACCTTCTTTAGAAGGGGTGTTACTTATTGTTATTCCTGTTAGATTCAGTGATTCTATAATTTTTATTTGTGCTTGTTTTCTGCTTGGATGAGGTCTAATTAATATATCTCTATCTGTATTTTTTTTAATTTCTTTAATTGTATATGATACAAAGTTTTCATAAGAACCGTGTTTGTCTATTAATTTAGTTAAACTGGTATCTCCGGGTCTCTGTAAAAGAAGAAGGATATATTCTCCTTCTGTCCTCCAAGATTTTATTTCAATATTTTGATCTGTTTTAATTTGATTCCATCTATCAGGCGGGCTATTTTCATTACAATAGTCTCCCTCGTCTCGAAAGTAACTAGTCCAGCTCCATCGATGATATGCCATTGGGTTTGGAGGAGTTGGCATATTTCTTCTAAACACCGCTGACTCTACACAGATAAAAGGCTTACCGCTATCTATAACATATTGATATATTTTACCCAGTTTTTTCTCTCGTTTTCCGCCTTTAATATTTGTTTGTAATAATATGTCTGCAGAATCTATAACAGATTTATTGTCAAATGGTACTATAATTACATCATTAGGTAACGGATGATAAGCCCATAACAATTCTTTAATGGCAACTATTTTAATATTTTTATCGAACATTGTTGATAATTACTACGTCCTAATATTGTAAATTCTCGATCATACCGTTCAACCCATTCTTTCAAGGCCTTGTATTCGTGACGTTCCCAGAGTTCATATTCTGTTTTGTCTCTGAATGGATAAAATTCATCGAATACAATAACTGTTTCTTTAACAATGTGATTGTTTAACAAATCGAAAATAGTTTTTGTGCTAGAATATAAATCACAATCTACATGTAAAAATTTAATCTGTGCCGGAGCAATTTCTTTAATATGTAGTGGAAGTGTAGAATTAAACCATCCTTTCCATAACCGAACATTAGAATGTACACTAGGTAATTGGCCTACTGAAAAATGTCCTTTGGCTACTCTAGGATTTCCTCTAGTAATATCTTTTTTAGTCATTGCCCACGCTTCTGGTAATCCTTCAAAGCTATCAAAACCATGAACTATGTCTTCTAAAAATTTCTCAGCTATCATATTAATTGAAGCACCACTATACACTCCGAATTCTAATACTTCTCCAGTAATAGATACCTGTTCCATCGCAAATTTTAAATGATTGTATCTGTGAGTTCCATTTTTAACAGCAGAGGGAGTAACTAATTGACTATCTATAAAATGAGCTATATTATAATTAGATTTATTAATAATCATAACAGTAACATTAATTTACATTTGAATTCATAAATAATAACCCTCGGTTTCTCACAAACGCTTTTTTTCCTTTTTTAACCTTAAGGTTTAATGTTGATGCTACTCGAACTTGTTTAGTATAGTCCTCATTATAGATCAGCCCATAATTTTTAAAAGTATCGATCCAATATTTTTCTTCTTGTAGATTGACATGATGATGGCCTTCCCAACCAGGAGGAGCATACGTCATTAATATAGTTTTGCAAGATTGGAAGGCTTTTATGAAATTAGGAATATACTGTTCATAGACATGTTCAACAAATTCAACACTCCATCCTATGTCGTATGTTCCTGACAAAGGTGCTGGTCCTTTAGTAAAATCGTGTATTAGAAATCTATCTTCGTTGTATCGATTAACAGTATAATCTCCATCTATGCCTTTTGAATCCAGACCCATTTCTTCTGCTAATTGTACCATTCCTCCGGGACCACAGCCTATATCTAAATAGCTTTTTGCGTTAAAGGTATTTTTTAAAAATGTTAAAGCACCATGATCTAAATGTGTTTTATCAGCATGCCCGCCTAAGTGTTTTTCTAATGCCATTATTTTCTTCTTACTATATTGTAATATTGTTTATTAAGATAATCTTTTAATATCTGCATCGACCATCATTTTTATTAATTCTTCAAATGTTACTTTAGGAGTCCATCCTAACAACGCTGTTGCTTTTGAGCTGTCTCCGCAGAGACTATGTAATTCTGCAGGGCGTTTGAATCTTGGATCTGATTTTACGTATTTTTGATAATCAGTAATACCGACATGATTAAATGCTACGTCTAATAATTCTCCTATACTATGTTGTTCGCCAGTTGATATAACATAATCGCCTGGTTCTTTTTGTTGTACCATCATCCACATCGCTTCAACGTAATCGCCAGCAAATCCCCAATCTCTTTTAGAATCTAAGTTACCTAAAGTTATCGTATCTGAAAGCCCTAATTTAATTCTAGCAACAGCGTCGGTTATTTTTCTTGTAACAAAATCTATTCCTCTTAATGGAGATTCATGATTAAACAAAATACCATTTGAAGCATGAAGACTGTAGCTTTCACGAAAATTAATAGTGATCCAATAAGCATATAGTTTTGATACACCATACGGACTTCTTGGCTTAAACGGAGTATTTTCATGCTGTTTAGTACCGTCACTGTTTCCATACATTTCACTGGTACTTGCTTGATAATATCGTGTACTAGGATTATTCAATCTAATAGAGTTTAGTATGTTCAACGGACCCATAGAATTTGTTTCTGTTGTTAATTTATTAAGTTCCCAACTAGCGCCAACAAAACTCTGTGCCGCTAAATTATAAAATTCTTCTGGTTTAATAGTTTTAATGATATGATTCATAGAATTTTCATCAGTGATATCACCAGTAATTAATTCTATATCATTTTCAATTCCTAAAAATTTAATATTATCTAAATTTGGATTGGAATATCTTTTTATAAGACCGTAGACTTCATATCCTTTCTCTAACAAAAATTTTGATAGATACGGACCGTCTTGACCGGTTAATCCGGTAACAAACGCTATTTTTTTCATTTTAAACTTCCTTGTGACATTTTTGTTTTTTTATCGCCCTTGAAATGAATCATATGTCCGACAAATGTTTTATTAAAATTATTTTTATTCAATGCAGGAGTTAAATTAAAAGATTTAATTTTCTTATTATTTTCAAAGTTAATCCTTGTGGCATCGTAAACATGACAATCTGTAAATGCGTTTAGTGTATAAATTTTATCACTATCATAATACCCTTTATATTCTTCGAAAAACTCTTTTCTATAAGGATGTCCTAAATTAAATGCTAAAAAACCAGTTTCAGTATAATTTCTTGCTCTGCCTAAATAGCTTGTAAAGTATCCTTTAGGAAGAAATTGTTTTAAGTAATCCGAAGTGATTTCTTTTTTAATTAACGTATCAGCATCTAACCATATTAAAATGTCTGTATTAATGTTTTCTGAAGCATGCCAAATAGCATAACTTTTATGACTAAATCTTACAGCATCAAACAAAAAGTTTTTATGTAATTTATTTTTGTTTCTATTTTTAAATTTAACTAAGTCTGGAATTGAATTTTCTAAAGGTATGGTGTTAATTTTTGGACTATTAATTTTTACATTATCGGTATACAAATTTATAACAATGCTTGAATCAAAATACTTTTCTATACCATCAACAAACACGTGTGCATATTCGTTATATCCGGTATCACTAAATGTTGAAACTAGTCCGATTTTCATTTTTTACTAATATATCCTACGCTTGTTCTTTCAATGTCGTCGTGATCGAAATGTGCCCAATATAATTCAAAAGCTAACGTATTTTCTAATGCTTCGAACTGATGATATTCTCCCGGTCTTACGACAGTGTATTGGCCTTCTGTGACTATTGTTTCATCTACTAAGTCATAGTCGTTCTTCCAAACTTTTACAGATAGTTTACCAGATACAACATAAAATCCGTTGAATTTAAATTTGTGTTTATGTTTAGAACAAGTTCCACCTTTTTTAATATCTATACGATGGAATTCTAAACTAGAATTTGCTTCTATGAGTTCAGTTTGACCCCAGACTTTTCCTTCTATCATAACTACCCTTAATTAAGTGCTCTGTTTATTTACCTTAGAGTTTTTTGAACCACACATTGTTAGGACCGACATCATATTTCTTTACTAACTCGGTTACTGCTTGATTTACACCTGGGTAGTCAATATCATGTCCTGTTATCAATCCTCCTTTTTTCAGTTTAGGAGTATATAATTGTATATCTTTTCTTACAAATTCATACTTATGATTACCATCTATAAAAATGATATCAATGGAGTTATCTGGAATAAAATCAGCCAATGTATGACTCATTCCTTTTAATACTATTAATCTATCTCCATATTTTTCTTGTATTTCAGAAGAATAAAATTGACTAATATTAGTATCTATGCCATATACTGTTAAATTAGGAAACAGATCAAGAAGATAAAACGAAGTACCTCCGTTTCTCACACCAATTTCTATCATAGTGTTACAGTTATAAGTTTCTATTAACCACTGAAGAACATGTCTTCTACTACTTTTCTTTCTATTCCATTCTATAGTTCGTGGAACAATTAATCTATCATTGCTATTCGCCATTAGAGCAATTTGTCCAGTTGTATAATTTCGCTCTGTCTAGAAACTTCTTTAACAAAATATGCACACGGAGGATTTAAATCATCATTTAACGGAACAGTTAATAATTGTCCGTTTTTCATTTTAGGAAAATACCATTTAACATCTTGATAGATGTTAAGTATTTCAATAGGCATATATTCTGTTCGATATCCTGCAATTGGATTGAAAACCATTGCGTCAAACCCACGCTCATTGATTGATGTCAGCGGAAGTATTTCTGGATCTAATCCGGATTCGCTATCTGCTACAACCATACACCAATCCAAAGGCATCTGTACTTCGTATCCTCCTATGTTTAACAGTATTGCAGGACTGTTAAATGATTCTAAAAATATAAGAGGCATAAAAAAGAAATCCGGCTCTTGAGGATTGCTGTTGTCTAAAACATTAAATCTCGTACCCTCATCTACCTCCTCTGGCAATTCATTTAGATCAAATGCTCTATTTTCTAACGTTAATATTTTCATTTAGTTTTCCTCATAATTACATTTCTGTGATCATCGTCCCAATCACTTATCTGATATCCAAGTGTTTGACAGAAAGCAATAGCATCTCTATCAGTTCCTTCTTGTTCTATTATTAATAAAGGCGAGTATTTTTCTATGGTATTAACACACCCTTTTAAAACTTTAAGTTCATATCCATCTACATCAATTTTAATATAATCTATATCTGGAAGATTAAATTCGTCTAAGGTATAAAGTTGTTCTTCGTACCAATTCTCTTTAGGAATTTTTCCAGCGGTCATGCTTCCGCCGCCACTTACTTTTTCTATCTTATGTTCGTCAGCTAGTCCGCATTTAAAATGTGTTATCTTTTTTAAATCTACGTTTTTATGAAAAAGTTTTCTTTTTCTATAATCAAAACAAAATACATGATTAAAATCTTTATGAAGATATCTTGTGTACTCTCCATCACGACATCCGATATCTACAGCATTTCGATAATTTTTTATATAAGGAATACTTTTAATCCAAGTTAATTTACAATGATGATTTGGAAATTCCTTAGTTCCATCTGGACTGCAAAAAAAGTCTCTATCAAACCATTCCCATTCGAATGGATTTTCTTTAAAGGTAGTAGGTTCTAAAGGATACATTAAATATTAATCTTTGTAATTGTAAATGGATATTTCGCTTCTTTGTAAAATTTCTTACGTTCTGTTAAATGACGCTTGGCATACTTACAGGTTGACGTTAAGTCCCAGATTTGCACGAAATCTTTGTCCTCCGCTTTGCGAATGCCACGCCCGATACTCTGGATAACCCTAACAAATGACTTACCAGGTTCAATAAGAACGAGGTTAAAAATCCTAGGGATATTAATACCAACAGCGGCAACACCATAAGTAGCAACAATAATCTTGTTATCACTCGTTTTAATTTCATCATACTCCTCCTTGCGTTCGTCTAGTTTTACAGATCCGCTAATGAATACAGCATCCGGTAAGCGTTCCATTAGCTTATTTCCAGTATCAATCCTATTAACTAGTACTAGAGTATTTCCTGATTGGCTAACATCATTGATAGTTTTTGCCATCCATGTTAGTCTAGTATCATCTGTAACAAGAAAAGTATACTCTTCCTGATAGTTTCTAAATTGTTCTACATCTACACTCTGTAAAATATTAATCTGTAGATTTGCTAAAACATTTTTTTGTTGCAAATCATATGCACTGACTCTATTTGTAACAGGTCCTATGCTGGCTAACAAACTTTGATATTGCCATTCTTCTTTAGGAATCGTTCCTGTAAGTCCCCAACGTATTACACAGTTTTTAAAATTTTGTGTCAATAATTTTTTGAGAACATCTGCTTTTGCCTGATGGACTTCATCAATAATTATAGCACTAACTCCTTCTGCGAATTCTGCTAGAGATAATGTGTCTGAATCATAACTCTTTTTATCTAAAACATTTAGACTCTGCCAAGTGCAGATAGTGTGTGTGCGTCCTAGTTCTTTTCTGTCACCGAAGTACACACCCACATCTAATCCTAAGTTGATGTAATCCTCTTCTGTCTGGACTACTAAACTCTTGTTAGGAACGATAACCATAGTCCTACCATACGGCTCACACAGTTGGCTTAGTGTTGCTGTGGTAATAGTCTTTCCAGCACCAGTAGCGACTTCTTGTAATGACTGCGGATTCTCCAAAAACTTATTAACTACATCATACTGATAGTCACGTAACACGATAGGCTTACCTTCTTCGCCGTGTCCTTTAGGCCATACTTTTTCTTGATCTGCCCAATAATTTTCGTCTATCTTTTTGAAGTCAAACGTAGTAGGATGTCGTAAGTCCTCAACTTCTATTTCATAACCGTCGCCTTCTACTATCGGAAGAATAGTTTCGAGATGTGCTAAGAATCCAGTACCGCCTATTCCAAAGAAGCTTACAGTGCCGTCCCATCTTCCTAATCTATAAGCAGGCATATGTCTGGCATATGGCAATTCATACTTTAGTTTGTTCGCTATTTTTCTCCGTGTTTCGACAGCAAGTCCATCTAACTTAATGTTAACTTCGTCTTTAATTACTAATTTACAATTTGCCAATCTCTACCTCACTGTACGGGGTTGGTTCAAACTCATTAGCAAATACAACACACGGATGACTAGAAATCCATTCTCTAGTTAACCTTGTACTCGCTGGAATTAATGCGTTTGTTATTAACATTTTAACAGAAATGTTATCTTTAAACAACCACTTAGGTGGTTTATGGTTAAAAATGTATATCTTACCATCTAACATTTTTCCACCGTATCCTTTGTTCGCTACCCATTCGTTAAAATTAGATTCGTCATTGGCTCTAGTTCTAAATCCAACTTTGATATCTGTATTTTTATATCCTGCGGCTTCTGCTGAAGATGTAATCTGTTCAATCCAATCTAATCCGTCTTGAGATCGATCCATTATAATAGCTATTTTTCCTTCTATATCCAGGCACATCTCAAAAAGTTCTCTAGTATTATGTTTCCAAAAGAACATATTGGTATTTGTAGATGCTATACGTTCCATGTGAGTAATAGGGTTTTTGTCATATAACAATCCCATACTTTTGGCTAGAAATAAATCATTATTGATATTTCCATTTTTATTATTATCGAACCATTGTTGTGTTTCTTCATTTACATTTTTGAGGATGACTTGATTATCGAACACTGTACATCTAGGAAGTATATCTTCTTGATTTTGCCATATCTCTTCCACTTCACTTAGTGCTACCATGAAAGTTTCATCTATTTCAAATTCATATTTCTTACAAAATTCATAAATGTGTATTAGATTGGCTTCATAGATGTTTATGGTTCTAATCTTCCGTTCTGGATGCCACATAGCTCTTGCGGATTCGTTTGTTGTGGGAAACAACTCAACATCAAATGCTTCTAATAATTGATAAGGGAACTTTAAACAGACATTAATATTTTTTTCATTATCAGTTTCTACGAAAACTTTCTTGCTCATATCTATGACACGGAACGGTTGTGCCCATTGAGGATTTTTTATATCCTCGATATAATCAACACCTATGTCGGCCATAGTATTTTTATATTTCTCTAGTATTCTTAAAATATAATTTCCTTGATTTTTCGTAAGAGCGTTGCCGTTTGATATAGTAGTATAAAAACTAGAAGCCGCAGTTCTATCTTGATGCTGTATGACTACACCTTGGACCAATATGGTTGAATAAAATTCGAGAAAGATATCTTCTATGTATGAACTCTGAGACATTTTTATATTATAACAAGTTTAAAATGCTATGTCAAGCATTAATAAAGGGTTCTAAGCGTTTTAACGGAATACCTTGGGCTATTTCTTCTACGGTCCATTCAGTATGGCAAAGTTTTAAGAACCATTCTTCTCTATCCGGAAGTGAAATTTTTTCAATTTCTTCAAACTTTGACGATACAGGATATGCTAAACTACTCAAATCACAGATACATGGAACGCCGCTGATTGCGGCTTGTAATGCAGGACCACTATTATGATTTACAACACAATGATAATTGTAATCTATATCAAAGTCATCATAGGTGCCGGGTATCTGTTTAGGAATTTCTACTTCAACATTTGGCAAATTTAGTTTCAACGGTGATCTAGGATGAGGTCTTACTATGATTTTTCTATCAGTATGATTTTTTATTTCATCGACTGTTTGTTTTACCCAAAGATCCATTGGAGGCATACCTTGCCACTGAAGACTTTTTTGATGTTGTGTAGCTAATAAGATTTCAGATTTTCTATTTTTGTTTTCTTCTTTTAAAGAAACGCCTAATTTTTTAGGTCTATCTAGATCTAAGTCATTCTCATTAGCAAATTGTCCTAGATTATTAATATGCCCTATAGAAATTCTCCAGGTTATATTTCTTCTAAGATTGCCTACTTCTATGATAATAATATTTTTTAAATTAATACGACAGTTATCGTAAATGGCTTTGTTTTGCGCCATTCTTCCATTCCATAACACTGACCAAATAACAGGAACGCCATCATTAGTGATATGATGTCCAAGAGACTTGAGTCCTTGCTCAAATGCATCAAACACAGGATGGCTGTTGAGTGCTCCGTATTCGCGATATAATCTAAAGTTCATAGGTTTCTATAAATAACTGAGTATTTAATTAGAATTATGAGTAAATTTAAAAAAAGATTATCCAAAATTACAAATGATTTAGACAATGCTATTATCTACGGAACTGCATTTAATAAATTAGAAGAAATCTTAGATCTCTTTAATACTGTATTTGTTTTAAGTAATGATCCATTAAAAGTTAGAGCAAAAAATATTGTTTATCTTCCAGATTTACATCAGTTGAATGATTTTACAGGTATTACGATGACATTTGTTGATAAAGATAAAACTAATGATTTGTCGCCATTGATTCCGATACTAGTTAAAGGCAACTCTATGATACTAATCGAAGGCAGAGATATTATAGGCAGAGATAAATCAAAATTACTATACACCTATAGGTTTCAAGCAATTTCGCAATTTAAAACTTTTCATGTATGGAAACAGGGAAAATGACAATTTCAGTAATAACTACTTTTCATAAAGCAGGATACGATCTTTATGGAAAAAGAATGATCGAAACTTTTTTAAAAAATTGGCCTAGTGATATAAAGTTGTATGTCTATGCTGAAGATTGCGAAGTGACAGAATCTGCACCTAATCTTATCGTTAAAGATTTACATTCTTCAAGTCCTGAACTAGTTGCATTCAAAGAAAAGTGGAAAAATATTCCAAAAGCAAATGGAGATGTTAGTGCTGATCCTATTAGAAGTAAAAGAAAAGATTCGGGTAAAGGATTCAAATGGCACGCCATTAGATTTGCACACAAAGTTTACAGTATTTTTTCTTGTGCTAACGAATGTAATACAGAATGGCTGTTGTGGATGGATGCCGATACTATATGTCATAGTCCAATCACACTGAAAGACATTAACAGAATGCTTCCAGGTAAGAAAGAACTTTGTTATCTTGGTAGAAAAGGAAAGTACAGCGAATGCGGACTCTATGCGATGCATCTAACCACTCCAGGATGTAGAGAATTTCTCAAGGAATTTCAGCGTGTCTATGACGAAGCAGAAACTGGAATTTTTACTATGGCAGAATGGCACGATAGTTTTGTGTTTGATAGGGTTCGTGAAAAATTTAATTTAAATTCATTTAATTGGAGTGAATCGTTATCAGATCTAAGACCTAACCCTCGAATGTCAACAGGAGAAGGCCATCCGTTAATCAACTGCGAGTGGGGTGCTTGGTTAGATCATCTTAAAGGTGGAAGGAAACATTTAGGCAAAAGCAAAAGAGATGATTTAAAAATACAACGTACAGAACCTTACTGGCAACAGTTTAGATAAATCTTCTAAAAAACTGCCAAGCCTCTCCTGATTTCATTTCATTAAAATTCCAATGGCACATAGAAATTTTTTCAATCCAGCTCTGTCTTTCAGGTAATTTAGGATTTGGTAAATCAGCAAGATTTAAATTAGATACAGGGTAACTTTGACTATACATCGGTTGAGGATCGGTAAGAAATGCTGGTATTCCTTCTATAATACTAGCGACACTAGGACTACTATTATAAACTACAGTAGCCCAAGCATTCTGTAAATCGTCTGTTAATCTCGGATTGCGACTTATGGTTACATTTTTATGATTTATTCTTATCATCCTAGGCATTTTTTTATCACCAGGATGCAATCTAATAATTATTGGCATTGTAGGCATGTATTGTCTTACTTGGACGATAGTTTGATCTAACCAAACCTGTGCAGGCAACCCCCTCATGGACCATCCGCCGTTTCTTTGTAAACAGATTAAAATATGTTGACCTGATGTTCTCCAAGGTTTTAATGAGATCCCTAAATTAGTACTAATTTTCTGCCATCTTAACGGATCTGGTGCATCGTCAAAATAAAATCCAGTTGTGGGAAATACTCCGTCGAAACTATATCTTAAATAGGTTTTTGTATTTCCCGGATCTGCATATAAGAATAAATTACTATCTACAATTAAAGATTTTTTACCGCTGTTTTTTTGCATTTCTATGGCTTGAGCTCTTAATATTAAATGAGGAGCAGTTTTTCCATGTTCGTGTACGAAACCTTGTATAAGTGCAACATCACAAGGAATAGGATTCATCCCTCTATGTGCGATTGCTTCGTCACCACTAGCCCTAACGCCTGTTAAAAAATTGTCAAGTATTAACGGTTTTTCCGGATTATTATTCCTTGCAGGAATTCCACCATAATATGCCACGGCCTTAAACATGATATTTTCGTACTACAGCTAACGCTGTACCATTTAATAATTCTTCTTTTGTAAACTGACTGTAACTTAATGCACATAACCAATTTGCTAAATTTCCTCGATACAAGTTGTTTACATCACTTAATTTGTTCACGGTTACTGGATTAGTAATATGGCGATCTAAAGTAATCGCCGGAATTCCTGCCCATATCGCTTCGGTAGCGGCATTACTATTAATGTTTACTATACAGTAATAATCCTCATCGCATAATTCTTTGTAAAGATTGGTTCTTTCATTTTTAGGTGCTTTTTCACGAAATTTAATTTTTTTATCTGTATATTGTTTTAACTCTTTTTCAACATCATACTTCCATGTTTTCAGATCGCAATGAAAAATTTGAGCCGCGAACGGTCCTGGTTCTATGATTAGAATATATTCACCGTTTTCTCTCCATTGTGCTGGAAAAGATTTAAAATTTCCTAATCTATCTACAGGCGCCTCGAACAGTTTCCCATAGTGCAAATGATTTTGTATTAATCGATGCCAACGTTTGTTTGGTTCTAAAAAATTAGTATATCCGCTATCTATAAACCAGAAAGGATAATTATTATCTACTTTGGTAACTAATAATTTTTCATTACCAACGGTATTTCTAATTAAACAATTTTCTGAATAGTCAGTAAACTCTGTTCTGCGTACCATAACTGCATTTTTATCAAGATCAAATCCTACACTTTTTACAAAATTTTGTTTTTTATTTTTTTTGTAGTTTTCTAAAATAAATTCTAAACCAAAGTGTTTAATAAAAAATTCTATGTTTCCATGAACCTTTTCATAATAAAAATTTCTTCTATTCTCTAGCTCTTGATTAACTTTATCTCGATAATGTTTCATATCACGAGTTACAGCAGATAGTATCTTATCTTTGAATTTTTTTCTCATTTTAACGAGACTGTATTTTGCTTTGCCTTTTTCTTCGATTATATATTTTTTAACAATAAATTCGTTGTCTGGATGATAATTAATATCTTTTACTGCAGGTAAATGATCTATAAGGCTTAATAAAAAATGTGCGATTTCTTTATTGTTTAATAATAATTTCATTTTTAATATTTTTCTAAAATGTTCCAAGCAGTTCCATTAGTAATTTCTTCCATAGTAAACTGTCCGTAGGCTAGGCTTCGACAGTGTTGCTCTATGATATCATTAGACGGAAAAAACGGATCATTGAGTTTAGATAAATCAGTATTTGCTAAAGGAGTTGCTGAACAAGGGACTGACACAAACGACGGAATGCCATATAATACTGATTCCAATGATGCTATACTATTAAGTGATACAGTAGCATATACCCCCGAATCAAACGCATCATATATAGAATATCCGTGATTTCTTTCGCTTCTAGAACCTTTTATTCTAATTTCTACAGGAAGATTAGTATATTTTTTAATATCGTTAGTAGTTTGTTCACACCAAGTGTCATAATCAATATTATATGCTTTACAGGCTTTAGGATTTGGCATTACTAGTAATATTTTCTTATCGTAATTTTTTCTACCCTTGAATTCCAATCTAGGATCTTGTGCTAATAGTTTTTTCCATCTATCGTCGGGGACACTTCTTAATTTTGAAAGTTGCATTTCATTCTTCACTATTCTATGCCAAATCTTTTTTCCACCAAGGTTTCCTGGACTTGGAAAATTACCTAGATATCCTGTATCGATGTAATAATAATCTTCGTTATTTTCTTTACATCGATTCATATGATCTATTTTAATCACACCTCTATATACGTTAATATCTTTTCTTACTGAACTTTTAAAAGTATCTTCTATAGAAATTTTATCTTCTCTCATTCTGACTCCATCATGTTGTAGAGCTCTTCTTTCCATTCTCTATGATACTCGCAAGTTCTATAATTTTCAAACCATGGTCCGCCTTCGGTATAATGAATTAGTTTAGGTTTTCCGTTTTCAGGTTCTTTATACCAACCTACCAACCAATTCCATTCGGGGGATAGTTCTCCAATTTCTTCATCTTTTAGCCAACTAAATCTGTGTAGGTATTTTCCTGTTGTATCTGGATTATTAATTAATTCTACATTTAAATTTTGATTACTTGGATGACTGCAATTAAACAACATAACGCTCGACCAGTTTTTTCGTGGGTATACCGTCTGTGCTTTTCCATCCATTTTGATTCCTTTTTTAGGAGTGTAATCATGATGTACACACATCACAGCATACTTATTATCTGCTTGCGAAAATAATTCTGCAATATCCGTTTGTAATATCATATCGCAATCCATAAAAACGGCCCATCCATTAAAATTACATAATTCAGGAACCAAAAATCTTGTAAAAGTAAATTCTGTTGATGCTAGTTTATCAACCGGTCTGTCGTAATATCCTTGTTCTCTCAATTCTTTTTGAATTAACGGAGTTACAACAATGTCTTTATTTCTTTTTAAGATACTATGTTTGCAAACCTGATATGCAATATCTTCTCTTGGGTCGTATCCTACAAATACTTTCATTTTAATTCCTCTAACATTTCTTTTGCTTTGCCTGACTTTAATTCGCTAATATGAAATTGTCCATAAGCTAAATGGCAAGCCCATTGATATCGCAGATCGTGGTCTGGATAAAAAGGATTTTCTATTTTACTTAGATCCTGTAAAGATACAGGACTAGCCGCATTTGCAGGCGCTAATGTAAAAGAAGGTATACCGTGAAAAATAGACTCAACAGCCGCTACTGAATTAAAAGTTACCAGTGCAAAAACATCATTGTTTAATGCTTGTTCTAGAGTATCGCTTATTATTCTATTAGTTCGTAACGGGTCTCTTTTTCTTATTTCAATCGGTCGATCGGTATGCTTTCTAATTTCATTAGTCGTGTCACGAATCCAGTCGTGTAAATCTATTCCGTAAAACTTACAAGGTTTTTCATCAGGAACGGCAAGTAAAATCTTTCTACCGTGTTTCTTCCAAGGATTAATTGATTTTCCGAATTGTTTAAATCTATCAGATGGTCTTGAAATAATTTTTCCATGCTGTAAATCATTTTTTACAATTCTGTGCCAATATTTCCAACCGTTAGGATTACTTTTTGTTACTTCATTTCCGAAGTAGCCGGTATCTATATAATAGAAATCTCTATTGTCTTTCCAACATTGTAACATGAATTTTTTCTTTAATATTCCACGTATTACTAATGGATTTTTAGAACTGTCATACTTAAATGTATTAGTGTCGGTTGTTCTTGTTCTACATCCCTCTGCAAACATATTAACATATTCGTCTGAATGCTCTTTACTTAAAAATATCCAGTCGGTCATGATCTAATAATATCCTCTTCTATGCATATATCTCCATACTGTATTTCTACTACACGCAACGGTTCTGTAGTTTCATTAGATAATTGGTGCCATTCTTTTTTATTGATTGTGGTATTTTCATGTTTGTGCATGATAACAACATCGTTAGAATCATTTCTTTTAAGAGTAGCTATACCTTCTGATACTATCCAGTATTCATTTCTGTAATTATGATACTGCATACTTAAAGATTTACCAGGATCTACAGTTAATTCTTTAACAACCATAGTTGGTTCTAATGGACCATGGACTTCGTGTAGAACTCTATAATATCCCCAATTTCGTATTGTTTTGGGTGCTTTATAATCTTCTAGTATCCATGAACTAGAGTTCTTTTTGTCTTCGCCTCCAACTCCAAATACGAATTCAATATTATCAACACCACTATCCATTTCTGGAATATTCTCTTTAGTTCTGTCTCCACCATTTGCAAAAATAATTTTATCATCTGGATATAGTAGTCTAGCATTACGTATCGCTTCCTTAGCACTGCCGTCAGAATCGTCAAACAACACTGTATGATCTACCATCTTTAGATGTTTTATGATGTTAACTCTTTCCGAGACGGGCATGAAAGATCTTCCTTTTTTACGGGATAACCAAGCATCACTGTTCACTCCGACTAATAGAATATCTCCAAGTTTTTTAGCCGATTCGAAGTATGCGATATGCCCAGAATGCAGAGGATCGAATCCTCCTGTTACTACTACAATAGTTTTCATAGTGATATTTATCTACGCATATTATATCATAGATAAAAGTATGAATAACTAAAGAGAGGCGTCTTCTAGTCCTGCTGTTCTTAGTTTTACGATATTAGATAATTGCCATTGTTTAATGTCTAGTCCTTTGATAACACCTAGCCATTTGTTTCTCAACAACGCAACTTCGTTGATTATTTTTTCAAAGTCTACTACTTCCGATTCACCATCCACAAACTTTTCACAGTCTCGAGAACTCAACGAACGCTGATAATTCTCGAGATACTTGCGAAAATTTTGACTACGTAATCTACGCAGTTCGATGTTAAGATATTCGAGGATCGCTTCTATTTCCTGCAACTGATTAAATCTATTTTCTACTATGCCGGGCATCTGTGCTGATGCTTTTTCAATACTGCCTGATACTTTGACATCTATCTTGGCCTGTAATAGCTCAGCTTCGTAGTATGCTACCGCATCGGGTATGTTTGAGACATCCTTAGAAATTTTATCGTACCAGTTCAATTAATCCTCGTCATCATCATAGTATTCATCATCGCTCTCTATTTCTTCACCATCAATCGCATATTCTATCGCTGTGTCAAGATGTGGATCGATGCCTTCGAGATTTGCGAGAGCAGATTCTTTTATATCATGATCCAACAAAAGATTAACGTATTCCATAGCTGTTTCGTCTTTTGCTTTCTCAGGAAGTTTTTCAACTATCATGATCCAGATATCTGCAATTAAATCTTCATTCATTCTTCGATTGTCTCCGATGGTTGTTGAGTAGTTTCAATAGTTGATGTGTGAACGTCACCGTGTCCGTCTACAACTTCTTCTACATCTTCATTTACCTCTTCGGCATCGACCATGGTTGGTTTTTTGGCTATATCTTGCATCACCATATGTAATTTCTCACCATCCCAATTTTTGCGATATTCTAAATGCACTTCACCGTTAAGGTCAATGTATTTAAGCCTATTGCCGTCTTTTTTCAGTAGTCCTTTTGCTTCGAAAAGATCAACTAAACCACTGTAAGGATTCATACCTGTTTCATATGGAATCTTAACTTGTACTGATTCGAATGGTTTTGCGTAACGTGTTTTCATAACCTTACAAGCGGCTCTGATACCACGTACATCTGTAACTTTGTTACCATCCTCATCTTCTTTAAGTTTAAGTTTCTTCATTGCTACAACGATAGAGGATGCATAGATAAAGCCTTGACCACCACTAATTTTGTCATCTGGATCAAACATATCCTGCGATGCATATGTATGATTAGTTGCTACCAGTCCTACGTTAGCGGTTCCGAACATATTAACGCAGTTTCTAACAAGCGCTGTTAGTGCTTTAGGCTTACGGCCCATATCACCTTTTAAGTCACCTGCTTCAAACTGATTAACATCTGTAGGAGTTAATAACATACCTAGAGAGTCGATAACGAACAATACTTTAGGACGATCTTCATCCGCCATTTCTTTATACTCTTTCATAAATTCAACAACAGTTTTTGCTACATCGTCGATCATCGCCATATTAAGTTTTAACAACTTATCTTCTGAAGTATCTACATTGAGTGCTTTCAACCATGCTTCGTCTAATGCGTTTTCGCTGTCAATTAATACTACAAACACTCCCTGTTCTTGTGCGTGTTTGATGATATTTCCTGAACAGATATATGATTTACCTGCTCCAGACTCTCCTGCGAACACAGTTACTTTACCTAACGGAATACCTTTATTGAAATCTCCACTAATTAGATAGTTAAGAGCATAGTTACCTGTTGATATCCAATCTGTAGGATCGTTGAATCCGATACCTAGTCCTGTGATACTTTTAGTAATACTTTTTCTAAATTTACTTACATCAAATGCTTTTGCCATAATAGTTCCCTAATAAAATGTGCGGGCGAACCCGCACTATTTTTAATTACTTCTGTCTGTTTCTGATCATTGCTAAAATATCGTGTGCTCTGCTTTTATCTTCTCCGCCTTCTGTTGATACTTCTTGTGTAGGAGTAGATTGAACTGCTGGAGCTTCTTGTACAGGAGCAGGAGTTTCTGTTACAGTAGTTGCCGGAGCCGCGGCAGGAGCAGACGATTGTGTATTTGGATCACCTGTTTGTTGTGACATTCCTGCTGGACGGAAATACTGTCCAAATCTTTCTGGATCATATGCTTCACCATCTACAGATGCTTGGAACATTTCATACATCACTTTAAGTTCAACATCAGTTGGCTTTTTAGGAAGGAAATCTGACAAATTGAATAATCCGTGTGCATCAAGCGCCGCTTTTTCTGCATCATCTAATGCACGTTCTCTACGTGACCATTTTGATGTTGAATAATCTGCAAATCCACCTTTTGATGTTTTAGCGATTCTAAAGTCAACGCCACGTAGGTAATCTGTAGGCAATTCTTCTAACTCTGGATCCATCAATGCAGATTTAATAATTTGGAAAATCTGTGGTCCAATAATAAATCTACGGATTGGATTGTCTGGAGTTGTATCTTCACCTAGTGGATCCTCAACTACAAATCCTTGGAAAATGTATGAACGTTTTTTCCAATACTTACGACCCATGTCTTCTAGTGATTTGTCTTTGAACCAACCACGCACTTCTGATAAGATTGGACATGCTGTACCATCATTGTACATTTCTACACATGGTACTTGTACCTGTACTGGACGTGAATCTGTTTCACCCTTGATACCTGCGAATGGTAATTTAATCATCGCACGTTCTGCCCAGAAGAAAGTGTTGTCTGTATTACCGTCTGGTAAGAATCTTAGTACCGCTTCTTTGTTTTCTTGCATGTTCCAGTGTGGATAGATTGCGTTATCACCACCTGATGTTTGACGGGTACCGCTTGTATTGTTTTGTGCTTCTTGAAGTTTTGCACGAATTTCTGCTAATGTTGCCATTATAAGCCTCCTAAATTTAGCCTTATTGTTAAAATGTAATATGCCTTACGCATAAGTTATATTATGCGTTATCTATTTAGCATTGTCAATAGTAATTTGATATTTTTTTAGACTTTGTTTGCCAAAAGAAAAGGTATCCGAAGATACCTTTCTTTTCTACGCTTTAGTGCTTCTTACTTCACCGCTAGCTCTTTGATACGAGCTAATTCTTCTAATTCGTCAGCGCCTTGTTCTTGATGTGGTGCCATACGTTCTACAAATTTACGTGCCACTGATTCAGCCTGTTCACCAAACTTTTTGCCTACCATTGTGCATACACCTTCTGGGCCTTTTGGAAAACTACTTGATTCTTTATCATAAAAGCTCATGATAAATTCTGCTAATTCTTTTGTGTTTAATCGTTGTGGCTCATCTGTTTCTTCCTCAGATGATTCTACTGAAGTTTCCATATCTCCGAAATCTAATTGATCTACTACTTCTGGAGCATTGTTTTCTAGCCAAGTTTTTACTAAAGTTCTGCCATCGCTATCTGTATCTTGTTTTGATTGATCTTTGATAGCCTTGTATAGTTCAGGATCTTCTATAATGCCTTTTAAACTATTGATAGCATTTGAGCCATCAACTCCTAATGGAAATTCTTGCCCTACTAATTCTTGTAATTCTTTTACTGCTAGTTTCTGTTCTTCAGGATCTTGGCTGGCAATAGCACTGCCTTCTCCTAAGTTCATAGCCCATTCTTCGAATTTTGAAAATACGTCTTCTTTTTCTGTTTTTACATCCTCGCCTGCGACCTCTTCATCTTCTGTTGTCATAGCGACTATGTCGTCATAGCCTATGGTGTTTTCTTCCTGCATCAATCTATATAGAACTGGGAAAACACTAGCGATATCTTCTTTGAAATTTTTCACTGTAAATTGTTCTTTGAATTGTTCTGCTATTTCTTCTGGAACATCATATTGTGGTTTTGCCTCAAATGATTCTTTATATTCTTCGTAATGGCTTTGCTTGCTTAACTTTTGAATTTTTTCACGCAAAGCATCTAACTGTCCTTTGCCTCTCTCTACTAATGAGTTAGTATCGCTGTTCATTAAATCGTTGCGTACCACATAGTTAGTGAAACTTTTTAATTGTGCTATTTCTTCGCTCATCTGGATGATGCTTTCACCAATCTCGTCATACGGTAAGCCACCGTTAGCAACATGACGTTGCATAGCACGAGCGCCTGCTAGATGAATGAATGGATATTTAAATCTTTCACCTTCTTGATTCTCAACAAACAATGCTGAAATGTTTCTCGATCTAGCACCCGGTTGCTGATCATCTTCTAGCGTTTTGCTGTGTTTGATGATTAATCTAGTATCTTCTAGTTTTTGGAAACTCTGTGTTTTAGTTCCATATAAATTACTTTCGTTCATTACACCTTCTCCGACAGGTTTTTGTATTGCGTTATTTGATGTTGGTTGTGGATTAGCATATTGGCTTAAAAATGCGTAATCTCTTTTGTCTAAACTATCTTTAGCGATATCGCGTGTATCAAAATTTAACAGTCTGCGTTTAGCAAATGCTCTTAATTCTTTTAAGAAACCGTACCATTTATCTTTCTGTTCATCGTCCATGCCTTCGGTGATACCGTTGCTGAAATAAACTTTCATAGAATTAGGCTCAGCAAGACTAACTGTTACGTGTCCTATTGCGTTCTCGCCTTCCATGTAATTAAAGTCAAAGAATCTAGCTTCTTCAGGGTTGATGGTAATCTCACCTGTTTCGGCACCTAGTTTTAAACCTGAAAATCTACTTCTTACTTTGTAGAATAAATCAGTCGCGATATTGTTTGTAGCATCCATAGTAGTATTTATCAATAACCTCCGCTAACGAATATTGGCAATGGTAACTCTTCGTCGCTCATCTTATCCGTCATTTTTTCATAGATCTTAGGATCCCAATCACTTAATACACTAGCCATCCTAATAATCAACAGCATAGCAGATACTAGATCGTCATGTTCTCCAGTCTTAGCGCCAAAGCCTGTGCCATGTGCTACGAAAGTTTTAAGTTCTGAAATCAAAGGCTTGGAATGCAATGACATCTTGCGTGTTTCTAATAGATTTTTAAGTTGGCTACAAGCACTTATTTTAGTCCTGTGTGTGGTATTAAAACCTTTACGGAATCTACGCACATGTCCTTTGCGTATGGGTTCGCTTAAGAACAGCCCGTGTATATTTTCTTCACCCATGTTATCTATACAGACGAGTGCGGCTTCACCTAAAGTATTGTTTTCTACAGAGTAATAAATCTGTATGTTACTGTTTCCTTTTTCTACAGCTCTTTCATGTATATGTCTTGTTATATCTCTCAAAACTTTTACCTGCTGTTGGATCGGAGTGAGATTGTGTTGCCATTCTGCTACCTGTTCCATGCTAGGCATTTCAAATACTTGTATGGCACCATAGTCACCGCCCGTGCCTAAACTAGGATCTAAACTTACTAGATAAGTTGATTTCGGATCGATATCTTTATACCAGCGTGTCTGCCCCATAGTGCTTACAGGTTCTTTTCCTTCTAGCTCTGCTAACTTAACACTGTTAATTAAAGTTTCATCGAAGATCAAGAACTCACAGTCAAACTCACGTCGGAAACGTTCTTCACCGATTTTAGCACGCTCCTGCTGAGCCCACGCATCGTCTCTATCAGGATGATCAGTCCAGGGAGCGAAATAAGGGTAGAACCCGTTTGTTCCTACTAGCTGGTCATTACCGTATTCGTCAAATTTTTTGTTTGCTTCTGTCCATAACATAGCAAACTGATCTTCGTCTGAGTTTGGTGTTGATGTAACTATACAACGACCGCCTGTTGATAAGGTTGGAGATAACGCAGTCCAGAACTCTTTGGCTTTTTCAGGAGGTTGTACGAAAGCAAACTCGTCACAGTATATCAATGAAAGTGATTTACCACGACCAGTGTTTTCTGTTGTAGTGGTTGCTTGTATCCTAGCACCATTATCAAATTCAATGGTATTACGGTTGTAACTGTAAACACCGGCACGTATAAAATCAGGTAAGTTCTCATAACCAAAACGATATCTATTCATAATATCTTGTGCGCCTGTGTATTTGTGCGCGGCTATTAGTACCTGTGCTTCAGGAACAAACATAGTGTACCATAATAAGTAACCACTAGCACAGGTAGTCTTACCCATTTGCCTTGGTAACATAGCGATAGTATATTTGTGATCATTGTAAGCACGTATTAAGTGTTCTTGGAAGCCGTAAGGAACAAAAGGAATATTACCTAATACTGGATGTTGAATTTTTAAGAAATTTTTACAGAAGTATAGAGCTCCTTCATTTGGATCCATACATTTTTCTAGATGCTCGACTTGCTCAAGTGTATACTTTTGAGCTTTGTGTGCTTTCTTGATTAAATTACCGTCTAAGGATTTTGCCATACAAGTATTTACAGAAAAAAATAGGCTCTGGCGAGCCTATTTGGAATTTCTAACGATTATGCAAAGTTGAATGATGTTTTAACTAACGCTGATACTCCAGTATAGTCAATTTCACCAGAACCACTTAAATCTGTTAATGCGATAATCTCATCTTCGATCTGTTCAACTAACGTTTCAGCGCCTGACCCGTCCCAATCTAACGATTCGTTAGTTTGTTCAACAGCAAATGCCATCACTTGATTTGTTGAATGTAGATCACCGCGGATAACTATAGTGGCGTACTTAGATACAATACCGATAACTCTATCAATCGCTTTACCTGGTGCAGTTTGGCCATTTACTGCTGTGCCAAAATCTACTTCAAACAATGTTAATGGTTTATTACCATTGTATGATATTGATGTTACATCAATAATTGGGTTTGATTTAGTTACCGTTGCCATTATTCAGCTCCCTTCTTAAGTTCTGCAAGTCTTTGTTGTAATTCTGCTTTAATGCTTTCTCTCATATCCTGCATTGGGTTATCACCACCTGCTACTTTAGGATATGTGCCTTTTTTCTTGTTAAGATCATCACCGTTATGAACATTATCAGAATGTTTTACTTCATCTGGTTCATTTGAATACGCTTCTTCTTCTTTATCGTCCATGTCTAATGGAAGTTTAACTATTTTAGGCAACTCCATTGGTTTTTCAGGCTGATTGATCATATCTGGATTCACTTTAGTAAACAGTTTCATCAATTCACCGATTTCTTCAACACCTTGAGCTGTCATAGTAACATTCATAGTTGGCTTTGGCTCGTCGTGTGCTTCTGGACCCATTGACATTTCTCCTGGGCATTCTTCAACACCTTCTTCTTCTACTGTTTCTTCTGTTTCTTCAGCTGTTTCTTCTACTGCTGGTTCAACGGTTTCTTCAGCTGTTTCTTCTACTGCCGGTTCAACGATTTCTTCAGTGGTTTCTTCTACAGGTGCCTCAACTTCTTCATCTTTGATTTCCTCAGCGATGTCAAGTTCACGCATCTTTGCCATTAATTGATTAAAATCCATAATTAACTCCCCATAGGGCTTTTAGCACCCTCTTTAGTTTTAACTTTAGGTGCAGACCCTAATACATCAGGCTTGCCCTTATCCTGCCCCAATTCTTTTTTACGTTCTTTAGACACTTTTTCTAATTCTTTTAAGAATGATTTGTTGTAATCATTACCGAAATAGTCTTTGTGTTTTGCTACTACAGCATCTTCCTTGTAAGTTGGATCAGACAACTTTGCGGCACCTGATGGGGTTTCTTGCATAGTCATTTGATCTACTTCTGACGGTTCCCCTGCCCCACGCACACGGAAACAGCAGTCATCTAATCCCATTTCTGTAAGATGCGTAGCGATTTCGTGTGGTGTAATTGGGTATTCACACATCATATCGAAAATATGAACTTCTTTATTTTCTAATTCTGGAAAATCTAAAGGAAGTTCTTGTACAGGAGTAGTTGATATTTTCTCAAATGTTGCTAGAGAGCATTTGTCTAACTTTGCTTTCAAACTTTTTTCAAAGTTTTCAGGCAATTCACCTGCTACTTTTAGTTTAAAACTATAAGTTTTTTTGCTTTCGGCGAGATATTCTTTAAATGTTTTCATAGTAATGTATTTAGTCCTTTTTACCTAATTTTTTAAGTAACTCATTGCGGTCTGATATCACGTAACCTTCTCCATTTACGATTTCATCATCGTCGCTGTCTGTTCTATTGCTTTGATCTATTTTTAATTTTCTTAATTGTAGGTCGATGGCTTTTAATTTCTTATCCATTTTTGAAGTTTTTGCATCTATGGCGTTACGGATCATGCTACTAGCAACTTCAAAGATTCGTCCGGCATATCTAACTTCTACGTTCATACCTAGATCCATTAGATCGTCATAGGCATCTTCGGATTTTTGTGCTAAATGGTCAAGTTCTTTGTCATCTAATAGATCTAATTCTCTAATTTGAGGTAAATCTTTGGTTATTTGAGCGATAGCTTTGGCTTGATCGTCTATGCTACGGACTTCCTCGTGTGCGGCTTTAGTTATTTCAGGACTTACCTCTTTCTTTTGCTCGATAGGTTCTTCCTTAGAAACTTCTGTTTCTTGCGCAGTATCTAAATTGAATAAATCTTCTAATTTCTTAGTCATGTTTATATTTAGTTGGTAATGTGTCGTCTAATATTTTTTTTAGATCAGGATTAGATTTTTGTCTGCCTCCAGTTAAAGACCAAATTTTTGTATTTTTATTTTTACCAATAAAATTGTCTATTGTTGTTAAATTTAAAAATTGAGAATCTATGAAATTATTTTGTAATGCTAATGACATACAAACTTGGTCGAGTGCGTAAAGATTAGCCCGTTCGAACTTATCCATATCATCATTTATAGTGTTAAAATCTGTACTTTCTAATCGTTGATTATAAAGTTCTATAACTGTTTTAAGAAAAGACTGTTTTTCTTTATGTATATAAGAAATGTTTGCGCCGGTTTGTTTCCATAAATTGGTCTGATCAGGATAGTATAATATCCCTAATTTTTTTTCTTTCGGAATTTCTATCCGTTCAATAAAAATAATATCTGCATCTGTTATAAAAGCACTTTCTATCATTTTGTTGTCAAATAGATAATTTGTGATAAAATATCTTGAACAGAAATAATAACTTTTTAATTTATAAAAGTTTATATTAGTATCTATTGTTTCGGTACTGTACGATAAATTTATATCTATATCAACACTGTTGATTTTATTTAAAAAATCTTCATCAACATTAATAAAATGTATATGTACATCTAAATTATTTTTTTCACAAGATGCTAGATTGTAAATTCCATAGTTATTAAAAAAACTTTCGTCACATTGAAAAATTACAACAGATTTAGATTTTGGAGATTTTACTATTTTAATATTATTGAAAAAATCCTGCATTTGCCGCCCAGTCTCTATATTCTATGGTATTGAACTCTATGTCTTTGTTTACATACCAAGTTTCATAATGACATTCCCCGTACCATGCTTTTCTTCTTCTCATAGCAAAGACATTATCAACAGCAACTTTGTATCCTTGCTTGTCTAAGTATTCTTTAGCGACATTACAAGTTTCAGCGAACCCTTTTTCTTCTCGCCAGTAATCGTCGTGTTCGAATGTAATACAGTCAAATATAACTCCTTGATCTATAACATTTTTTAATGCTTCTAATGTTAATTCCGGAGGATTTATATCGCAACTTAGATAACCGATGCGCTGTGGAGAATCATACTTGTATGTTACAGCATCAGTATAGTAACAAGGATTAGTTCTGTTCTTAAGCCAATCTTCTTTGAATTTGTCATCAATTTCTAGACTTATTCCTGTCCAACCATTTTTTTCTAATATATATGTATTACTATAGTTAAAAGGGTCTGCGGCACCTATTTCGATATAGGTTTTATTTTTAGAAACTTCTAAAGCAAATAAATCTTGTCCAACTTGTGAATAATGCATTACTTCCTTTTATTTCCATTATGAAAAATTTCATCTTCGGTTACGACACGGAATCGGATACCTTGTTGCTTGCACCATTTACCAGCGGCTTCCCACTTGGCTAGATTTTTGATATATTGTTCTTGATTGTACCGGCTCTTTCCTACTTTTTCTCTTAGAGTGTGATTGCTTGGTTTTACTTCAACTAGTTCAGCGTGTTTCTTTTTATTTTTGTCTATGTAAACTATAAAAAAATCAGGAACATATATTGTTTGTTTTCCTGTTAACGGATCACGATATGGAATCTGTACACTTTCACTAGCCCATTTTTCTACACCTGGATGTTCGTCAAGCATACGCATAAAAACGAATTCCCAACTGGATCTAGATAGTGGAGTTTTCTTGCCTACATACTTTTCCGGATTCTTCATCTGGAAACGTCCTTGTGCAAACTTAACCATGATTAAGCGGCAATATTCCTTGCAATTTGTTCAGGATTTACAGGATCGGTTCTAAAACCTAATGTTGAAGTTTTTACTCTATTGTTGTTAAGTATTTCGCCAACCAGTCTACTTAATGACGCTTTATCATATCCCGATATAGTGTCGAGTATTTCAAATATTGGTGTACCATCTAATTTTGCTTGTTTTAGTAATACTGACGAAACTGTCAATGATGCTTCTTCACTGAATCCTTTTGCTGTAAAAAATGAATAAGATGCATCAACATCATTAGCATTAAATTCCAATGGTTCTTGACCGTAGCTGTCGAAAAACAATTTCGTACCAGCGGCACTGTCGTTAATAATGGTATTTGGTAAATTACTAGCCATATCTATCTTTTAAATGATTTTAATAATGATGGGGTTGTACTTGCAGAATTATTAGATTTTGGAAAAACAGAACCTATTGCACCACTTACAGTTGAAACCCCTCTTGCTACATTTTGAGGATTGCTTAAAATATTTACTGCTTCTGCTTTAAGACTGTCTTTACTTAATCCTTTTGCATTTTGATATGTATTTACAGTTTTAATTGCTGTTCCTAAGAATCCACCAAAACTACCAAAAGTTTTTCCTGATGATACATCACCAAAAATACTTTCTAATCCGTCTAACACACCGCCAGGGCCTAATAATGTTTCAGTTCCGCCACCTGCTACTGATAATGGACTAGGCACAGTATCGTAATGTAATGTTGCAAACCCTTTTGGTGATCCGAAAGACACTATTCCTGAAGAATATCGTACTGCTTCGTACTCTAGGGTCATGGCACTTTCAACAGTACCTGATCCTTCGCCATAATCTACGTCTCCGTGTTGCCAAGATTTAATTCGAGGATTTACTAGAGTGTAACCTACAAATCTTCTACGGCTCATGGTATAGATATTAACTGCTCTAAAGAACGGTGTAGATATATTATTGTCCATTCCGTAACGGAATCCATCTAACATAGTTTTTGCTGGTCTTAAATGATTAGCACCGTAAGCAGATTGAGGATTTGCTCTATCAGCTATGTAGTATCCATAATAGATAGCCCACATCGCATTGATAATTCCAGCGGCATCATCGTGCATTGTTATGTTTACTGGTTCATAATTTATCATTTGATACAGGATTTTTTTACGATTATATTGATTCATCGTTTTTGTATCAAAGTTGAATCTAGGAAGATCTGCTCTTTTCGCTAATAGCCCTGCTTCTAATATCTTAGTAGCGTCAAAGTTAGGTGCTTTAATTGCTGACTGATCTATTTCAAAATTTACATAAAAATTGAATTTAGTTCTAGGTGCAAGTCGCATTGTGTCATCAATGAACAACCTAGTAGCGTGTCTCCAGTCGCCCATAATCCCTTTAGGATTAGTTAAACCTGTGACAAAACCGTTTAGAAATCTTGTAAATTTATTGGCCATACTGTATTTATACCACAAAAAAAGCCCGGGTTTTAGTCCGGGCTCTTTCTAAGTTAATTACTATTAGCCTTGCTGACCTAAAGCGCCTGTTACTGCTTCTGTAGCTACTTGACGTCCAACTGCCGCTCCAATACCACCTTCTAGTGATACGTTTGTAGCATTTGCACCCCATTGTTCCATATTATCAAATCTGATAGTTAATGAAACTGTAACCGGATCGTTAGTGCCGTAGTTTAGATCATTAAAGTTAGTATTCATTAATATACAACCATACATATTTGTTGTCTCAAGAACTTGTGGTTCTAATTGAGCATTACCACCGTCTAAGATTTCAATTCTAGTTGTAAATTTGTAATCGATACCTGAACGTGCTGACGCTTGCTCAATGAAATCGAATTGTTTCTGTATTTGTTGTCCCACAAGTTTCTGAACTTCCCCACTAGCATCATCACGCAAATTAAGTGTGATTGTTTCAAACTGTGGTTTACCTGCTAGATAAACACGACTGTTATAAACCGGAATTTCAATTTCTTCAAAATTTACGGTTGGTCTTGTTACATCTATTACCTGCTTGGTTAATTCAGTAGCGGCCGCAACACCAAAACCTAACAGTGTCACCCGGAAGCGATACTTGAGTTTCGGCATCAACAACACTTGTGTTGTTGCGGCTCCATTTGTAGGTACTGTAAAGTTGTTAAGTGATGTTATAGGCATATCTTAAATCTCCCCTGTGTTTTTGACACGCAATGGTATGTAAATGAATTCAACTGCCTTAACTGGTTCAATCGCTATGTCTACCCACAACTCATTACGATCGATCCTTGCGGCTGTATTGTTCGTCTCATCACAAACCACGGCAAAGTCATACAAGGCTCTCAAACCTACTAGTTCTAGTAATAAGCTCTCAACTGCTTGTTTAACTTCGTCTCTTGTGATCTTGTCATTTGGTTCAAAGATGTATGGACGAGCAAGTTTGTCTAATTGGCTACGTAAATAAACAACTAAACGTGAAACATTGATTCGATCTAAAGCACTTGCATTTCTTGCCCGAGTTTTCTGACCAAAGTTAATCAGGCCAACACCGTTAAAAAATGTTATTGGGTTTACTTTAAGATTGTACAATGTATCTCTTTGTCCTTCGTTCAACGCTACTGTTTGGAATTCACCGGTTGATGCTTGAATATAACCTACTGAAGTAGCATTTGTGATACCACCACGTCTTGTACCAGCTGGTGCAAACCATGGATAAGAAGCGTTGTCGCTTAACGCTATAGTTTTTAACATCATGTGTGATGCTGGAACTACTGCGTTAGTACCACTTAGGTCTGTTGTGAATCCGTTTGGATAAAATACACCTATGTATTCATCATATGTTACTAAACCAGCATCGCTGTTATCTGTAACTAAATTAGCATTAGTGCCCCAATTTGTTAACGTTGTAGCATCAGATGCTAAACGTAATGGAGTATCACCAACTACAAACGCTGTTAATCCTCTATCAGTGTTTAAGTTCACTAAGTTAGTCATTACTTCTGGATAACCTGGACACGCAATAATGTTGAAATTTCTGCGTTCTTCGTCACGGATTTCTTGGCTAGTATCAATCGTTGATTTTAGTGCCGCTACAACAACTGCACGTTGTGCTTTACGACCAAATTGTCCTGATCCATCTTCTGCGTTTGGACTTGCAGTTACCCAACGATCTGTAGCATAACCAGACATTGATTGATTTCCATATCGTACATTTAGTGCTGTAGTATCAACATGATTGTTAGAATAACGTTTTACGTTACCATAACTTCTACGTGTATTCCATAGCAACATACCTTTTGGATATAAGTCCGGATCTGGGGAATCTACATCAACATAATCAGTTGATAATAGATCTATTATTGTTGCCGCTGTGTTACCAGTAGCACCAGAAGAACCAAATCTAGCATCAGCGAATAATATTCCATCTTCGGTAGTTTGATCTGTTACATCTACTGGATACCAACCTTCGTCTGCTGTTCCAGAATATTGATATCTATAAACTTTTGGAAAATCTTCTAAGTTAGAAGTATCAACCCAAATGTCGTTATCAGCTAAATTGCCACCATCGCTTCTGTCACCATCTGCTGGTTCTGTTGCAGATACTAGAGGACCTTCTGGATCAGTTGATGCATAAACATTTAAATATCCATCAAATTTATTACCGTCATGAACCATTAAATCAATTTCTCCAACTGTTGGATTATACCAAAGTTGTCCGTCTGCTGGTTCATTTGTTGGAGCAATAGATTTTGCTTTAAAATCGTAAGCCGCAAATGGTCTCCAATTAGTAGCTACCCAATCTTCATCAGCACCTGCTGGAAGTGCGTACATGTTAGTACCTTGTAATGTGTTAATGTTATATGCAGTAAACACATTTGCTACTGGTGTTGCTGTACCGTCTGTAATACGGAAATCACCACCTAGTTTATGGAAGATTAAAACTTTGTTATCAGCATTAACACTAGCTTCGACATTGGTAAAGCCCGCCGCATTAACTGCCGCCGCCATTAAATCTGCGTCAGCCGCAGTGCCTAATGCTGTGAAACTTACTGTTTTTGCTGTATCTACAGTTGCTGATGTTTTTAATGATTCTGCGATGGTAAATGTATTAGTACCACCTGTTAAGCTACCTGTAGTAATAACAGCCGAAGTCATTGTTGTATTGCCTGTATTAGCACGATACCATACTTTAAATTTAGCAGTTTCAGGTGTAGCATCATAACCGCTATGCTCTGAGCTATTAGTTTGTACAAATAATGAACCTATTGGAAGATTAACACCGCCTCCGGTTCTATCTAAGAAATAGTTAGCCGCTGTAGTTGAAGCATATAATGGAGCACTAGTTGAAACCCAAGTTTCTGTAGCTTCATTCCAAGAACTTACTCTCCAATTAGCACCACCGTTTGGTTGTGTTGTTTTAACCCATACACTTCCTGTTGGACGTGGATTTGAATCACCCGATTTCCATTCAGGAACGTTAGTATGTGCGGATTGTTGTAATGCTGGACCGTAGTATGTACCTGCTGTTAAACCTGTACCTGTTACAGTACCACCAATTACGATAGCATTTGATAATGTTGAGTCTGGGGTATCACCTTCATCGTTTGAAGCATTTGTATAAAGGTAAATCTTACCACTTACTGCTTTCGCTGTAACACCAGTTGCTTCATCAGTACCACCGATACCTAAACCGTTAATAGTTGCAACAACAGTGGTAATCGAAGCTGAAGCTGAAACTGAAACAGCAGTACCATTAATAGTTAATGTACCTCCTGTTGGTGTTCCAAAATTAGCACCTTGTACTGTAGGATGGCTTGACGCCCAATCATTACTACCAACTAGTACCCAGTCACCTGCCGCAACGCCTGCTTCGGTATTTCCAATTGACTTATACCAAAGTGTTGCTTCTTCTCTCGAAGCGGTAAATGTTCCTGTGCCATCTACTGTTTGAAAAACAATAGCATAATCACCGATAGCACCTACTGATGTTTTAGGAACTCCGCTTGCTACTTTTGCTTCATCGTCATCTGTTAATACTATTGGGGTTTTAGTTGCAAATCTTTGTCCACCTGAGGTTGAAGCTGATGCTCCATTCCATTCTTGGATCCCCCAAGTTGTAGTGGTAGTATCTACCCACCACTGACCATTTGTTGGATTCGCTCCCGGTATTGAGGTGTTTGGAGAAAGTTCATCTACGTTTACATCGGCTCTTACAACAAAGGCCGCATTTGACACGCCTAATAAGCTGTAAGCCGCTAATAAACCATATTCGTTTCTTTCTGAACCGTGTACTGGACTTGAAGAAACTGTTTTCTCAAAGAACGGTACTCCGTATATATCTGTTAATTCTCGTTGGCTAGTTACTTTGAACGCTTTGTTAACGTTAGCCTTTAATGTTGCTGAAGCAGTACCTGTGCCTGCCGCGTTTGCTTTATCTTGTCCTGTCGCTACAACGATAAGTGGTGTTGTGCCTGGTTCTGCAGGCGTATAAAAACTTTCGTCGATTACGCTGACTTCAACTCCTGGTGATGTTAGTGCCATTCCCATTTCTCCTGGTTACAGTGTTTCTCATTGTATTTAGTAGTATTTGTCAAAAATAGCTGTTTATACACGCAGATAAAGGGGAAGAAAAGGTGTAAATATTAGTATGAGACCATTATGTAAATGCGGTTTAAGACCCCGTGCAGTTAATTATAAGAAAGGTAACAAAATTTACTATCGTAAACTTTGTGAAGCCTGTATGACTAATGGGTTATATTATGGAATACCTAGATGGCAGAGGTTTGGATATAAGATGAAATCTCAATGTGAAAAATGCGGATTTCGTAGTCCTCATACACAAGTATTTCGGGTATTACACGTTGATGGAAATTTAGATAATTGCCGTCCTACAAATTTAAAAACAGTATGTGCTAATTGTATTGCGGTATTATCTAAAGAAGGTGTAGAATGGAAACTAGGAGATTTAGTTGCTGACAGCGACTTTTAAATTCTGTTCAACTTGTTTATAAAGATCTTCCATAGTTCCGTTGTTTTGTAAAATAGAATCAAACTCAGTACCAACCCAAGCCCATTCAGAACTGTGAATCTTACGATATTTCATTTCATTTAATCCTATATTGCTACCAAGATTTGCTTGTACAGCAGAATCATACCAATCAGGCAACTCACCTCGTTGTACCCAGATAATTTTTCCACCTGAATTTTTAATAGATTGAATTTCATTAGGAAACCGAACATCGCTAATAACTACATTATCTTTAGTTTGTCGTAATTTGTTTTCTAATGCCGCTATCCATATATCGTCATGGAATCCTTTACGACACACCTCAGTGCCCCAATACTGTAGCACCCATCTTGGAGTAAGAGTAGGCATCGCTAATCTTTTCGCCCACCATGGATCTATTTCTTCTCTCCACTCACGGGCTTGTTTAGTACGGCCTTCTAACATTGTTCGATCCCAACCGAATACAGCCGCTACTGAATCTTTTAGTGCGTTAGCAAAACTTTCTCTACGAAATTCATGCACATTAACGAGATAATCAGCGATAGTGTCTTTACCACTGCCAATGAAACCGCATACTCCAATAATCATAACTTTCCTCCAATAGTTTATTATACTATTGTGAAGTTATCGTGTCAAGTATTTTAACGGTATTTGTTAAGTCTTCTTACCAATTTGGTAGCTGTATTGATATTTTTAGTTCTAGATTGTCTGCGTGCTTGTTGTGGACCTGTTCTAGCACGTGTAGTTTTCATACGCTGTGCTTGTGCTACATCATATTGCTTGTAGCAGTCACTGGGATGTTTTACCTGTCTGCTTTTACGTGGTCCTGCTGGACAACGATATTTCATTTTAACAGTGCCGTGTCTAGGTGTAGTTTTACCTCTACCCCATACCATGGCTTCGTAAAATTCTTCTATGCCTTCTATCGCAAATTCTTTAAATTTCATATTATCCTATTAACCAGCTATAGCCGCCACCGCCTGCAACTGATGTTGTTAAATCTACAATCAACTGATCCATTTCTGCTTGTGCTTCTGCTTTTAGAGCAGGACCGTTAAGTGCGGTACCACCTTGTGGTCCAGCGATACTAGCAAATTTCTCACGTGCTTGTCCTATCATCATCTTACAATTTGCTAATGTATAATCCTTGATCCATTGTCCAGCATAAACATCATCTATCAATGTAAAGTCTGGTTTAGTATTATATGCCTGTATCATTACCTGTTCTTCTGTTCTTGGACGCTGTTGTATCACTAATTTTTTGTTCTGTGCGTTCCAGGTATAGTTGATAAAGCTACCAAACATTTTTCCTACTAATTCTTGATATTGGCTAAACAACTCATACGTTGCTAGTCCGCCCATGTTGGTCGAGCTTAACAAGTATGTATTTGTGTAAGCAAGATTAAATGGTTCAAATACTGTGCCGCCTTGTCCGCCGCCTGTACGTGATCCTACCGATCTACGAAATATCTGCCTTACCTGTTGTACTTCTTGAGGTAAGATATATTCATTCTGGTCTTGTATAAGATTGAGGAATAGATAACTTTCTTCAACTGCTCCGTCACTGCGCTGTCTATAGACGCCTAACGCTTTATCCAGTGCTGTTTCGTAATGTTCAGGATCTAATTCAACGTCAATCATGCCGTCACCTAATAAGGTACGACAATAATCATAGACTTTTTGTTTTGATTGGTCAACTTGGCTCATATAACTATTTATCTTTACATTATCTTTACGGTAAATACAAGTACTATGCCTAGATTAAGTTTATACCGCCCGGAAAGGGGCAACGATTACAAATTCATCGATAAAACCGCTTGGGAAATGTTCCAAGTAGGGGGTACTGATGTACTTATCCACAAATACATAGGACCTGGTGATTCTAATCAAGAAACGCCCACAACTCCTACGTATTCTAGCGACAGTCCGTTTAACATACAAGATCTATTGTTCTTAGAAAATCGAGATCGTAAATATGACGACGATGTCTATGTATTACGTGGAGTTTATAATGTACAAGACATTGATTTTAACCTAAGTCAGTTTGGTTTATTTTTACAAAATGATACAGTATTCATTACATTCCATATCAACGATACAGTTGAAAAA
>Ga0222716_10000210_pt1 | contig 48581 bp, 76 predicted proteins | sample C33_13DmetaG_FD_165044 | JGI IMG/M metagenome (GOLD analysis project Ga0222716, IMG submission 165044) | Estuarine water microbial communities from San Francisco Bay, California, United States - C33_13D | ecosystem: Environmental > Aquatic > Marine > Unclassified | place: USA: California... | reverse complement strand
GCAATCTCCTTGTCAGACTCAACACCAGAGTTCCAATATGCAGAGTTCATCTCTGATACGGGATCATTCTGTCCAATGGTGGTGAGAGAGTTCTCAATATACCACTGTCCAGTAGGGCCTTGAAACGCATGGTTCCAGACCTTTGCCCAAGGCATATCCTCACCCTCTACTGCGGGTAGGAAACGAATAACAGCATAACCGTTGCCGGTCTTATCCATCGTAGGTTTCCAGAGGCGGTCATCCTGATAGGACTTCTTATCTTGGGGGGCGTTTTCTGCTTGGACTGCACCAAGCAGTTTGTCCAACGAATTGGACTTCTTGAGCGCACTTAACGACATATGTATTCTCCTTATGTAAATATATGCGATTTCGTATGTTTATAGTGTTACCACTTTATCACAAAAATCTGCTTTTGTCAAGTAACTTAGATTATTTTCTTGAATAAATTCCTCTTTGGCATCTACCCAAGAAAACTGAACATCCTTGAACTCTCTAAAAACAGTTTGCATTTGGTTCTGCCAGTTCACTGGATTAAAACCTCTTGCATCACTGGGCAGATAATTATCTGTCCCTTTATATATGTTGTTCAACGGCTCATCATATGATGATAGGTCAAACCCCAATATATAAATCTCTGTTGCACCCTGCTGACATGCAAGGTGCATAGCGGTGTTACCCGCTGACCATCCAATAGGAAAGTCAATCGTATTTATGTTGTCATCCTCATAGACATATGTAATCCAAAGTCCAACATCCTTCTCCAGCTTCATCTGAAGGTCTTTCATATCAAGGTGGGGAAACTGTTGAATTGCAGATTCAATCCTTTCACTGAGTCCCACAGGGTCTTTACCTGATATTACACAACGGTCTGTAATGCCTGTTGTCTTGTGAATGAATGTCTCTGGAATGTCATACCCCATAAGCATCATGTCTGCTACATCAGCAGGAAGGACTGTCCAGTTTGCAAACCAGCACTGAATATCTCTCCAATTGTTGGATTCGTAAATCTCCTGCTGCATACCATAGTCAACTGCAACAAGGTTGTCCACCATCACATCACGCCAGATTGCATTGCAACCCCATGTGACAGCATCCACCTCATACTGTTTATCACCGAACCACTTGCGTGACTCACCATTACCAATTACTACTGCCTTAGACATTACTGATATCCGTCATGAGGGGGAAAATCTTTGCAATCTCACGAGCACATGCAATCGCAATATCCTGATGTTCCTTCTGTGTACCATTCGCACTCCGTAGGTCAATGTAGTGTACCCATGAGCGTAGTGTACCGTTCATGTATAGTCGGGACACTGTGTTGCCCTCTGGAAGAACTGCACGAGCCTGTTCCTTGGCAATACCATTATAAATGGCCCACTCATAGACCTTTTTAGCTTGTCGGATAATCTCCGTCTGTCTCATTCGAAAATCTTCATTCAGTCGGCGGTTGTCCTCACTCAGATCGATACTGTTCTGCCTGTTCTTAGGGTCTTGCAAACGTGCATCCCTAGTCTCAAATGACAAATCCTTGGTAGGGTCTGCATACCGCTGGCTGAACTCTTGAAACGAAAAAGATCGGTGTCGTAGAATCTGACGAGCAATGTCCCTCGTTGTCTCAATCTCCAAACATGCACTAACCATCTCTAGGGGTGACCAGTGCTTATGCTTGATGAGATACTTGATAAGCTTCTCGCTGGTGATCTTGTTGTTCTGGTTACCGGGATTGGATACCCTCGCACAATATGCGATGAGTTCCTGTGCGTCATCTACACCAATAATGTTATCTGGTGTAGAATGTGATGTCATTCTTACTTTCATAATATCTCCAAAATGGTGCTGGTAGAAAGAATCGAACTCTCAATTAAGGTTTACAAAACCCTCGTTATACCGTTTAACTATACCAGCTATTCCATCTACTTGTTAGAGTTAAACCTACGCTGAGGTTTATAACCCTTTGGCCAAGTGGGTTGGCGATTAGCAAGTGTCTTAACTCGCTCCGACAGTTCGTCGTTTTTAACCGACATCTCAGCGTTGACAAATTGCATTGCCTTCACTTCTTTTTCTAGTTCCCGGCACCGTGCCTCAAAGAACCCCTCTACTCTATCCATCAACTGGACTCCTCTATGAGTTTTAATAGTCTTATCTTATACTGTTCTTGATCAATTGTCAAGAACCTTTCGTAATTATTCATCAGATTATCTAAATCAATCCATATGATATCATCCTCTAATTGTTTATTCCAATCTGGTCCAAAGTTGACCAGCTCATCTAGTATGATCAATGTCTCTAATGACACTCGGCCACCTAGAAACTCTTTCATTAATTTTGGGTGCTGCCCATTCGTTACTGTGAACAAATCCTCAAACGCTTCTACAAGAGGTTTCATCTCTACCTCAAACAGATCAAAGAAACCCTGTCGTTTTAGTTTCCATGACTCGTAGTTCTCATCATTGAAGTTGGCAATATACCCCTTCTTGTCCTTGATGAAATTTGATACAAAGTAGTTTTGAATTTCTTGTTCTGTGTTGTACTTGCGTGAAAGTTTTACGAAGAACGATCTGTCCTTACGTTTATAGAAGGTGTCTCTCTTGATACGAGTCTTGCCCTTGTATGTTACAAAGTCATAGTCACCCTTACCAAAGTGTGCTTTCATAGCACAGTACATTAGATAAACGTCAATCGGTTCCATTACAGATACGCTTCGATACCCAATCAGTTAAAATGCAGGGGATTACCCCGTGAATAATTAGAACAATAGCCATCACCCACGCATGAGCAAGGTGCATAAAATAGTTAGTGTTGTTTTCCTTGAGATGTTTCATCAGTCCATAAACTTCCTGTCTTTAATTAAATGATGCAGTCTATGTTTGACTACAGTGAAGAATAGAACAAATAAATTATTTGCCCTGTATGTTCCGTTTGGAACTTTCAGTTCATATGTCATACTGGAAGCTGTGCCTGTCTTGGAAGAAAGTTTAGTTCCCGTGCGTTTGCTTCAATCTTCTCTTTGAGACTCTTGGAAATAAGACGGCCCACTGTATCGGGTTCAATCTCTTGACGATGGCAATAGTCAAGGACTGCTTCCAAATGAGTGATATTCTTTTCGTTTGCAATACGTTCGATTTCCATCGAAAATGTCTTTGCAGTATTCAGTGCCATGTGTACTCCATTAAAATAAAAAATGGGGGTTTTTGAAAGGAACCCCGTAACCTTTAGTCTTAGAACTTATATTCAGTCTTAACACCGACAATTTTATCGGCGGTTTCAAAATCATTATTGAAATTGACTTCACCATAAGGTGTAATACCAAAGGATTCATTCACATCAAATGTATATCCACCCCAAAACTCAACATTAGAAATTTCACTGTCGTCCCAGCTAAACGATGGTTTAACTGACAGATCAAATCCCTTAATTCCAGCAACCACACCAAATTTTGTAGAGGTTGTTTCCTGAGTTACATTACGCTCAGTATCAGTCACAAAGGACATGTCAATTTTAGGTAGAACAGATGAAACTTTCTTCTCTTCTGCCATAGCAACACTTGAAATACAAGTTGCTAGTGCAACTCCGATCATTAGTTTCTTCATTTGTTTAGTCTCCCTTTAAAAGTTGAGGGGCTAACCGTTGGCCCCTCACGGATGTATTACGGCATCACCCGTTAGTAGTGGTATTTAGTCTGTTAATCAGACACCCTGTGCAAGAGCACGATAACCAGCAGCAATCACAGCACGGGTTGGCTTACCAATACGATACTTATTGTAAACCTTAGTCTCACCTTCAAACACACTAGTGCGTTTGTTGAGATATACAGGATATCCCTGCATACGAAGTGAGCTCATGAGCGCTCGAACATTCTTAACGCCATATCGAGCGCTAATCTGTTTCGCAGTAAGTTCAGTACCGTTTTCGAGAGCGGCAATAACCTTAGAAGTCTTAGTCGTAGTTTTAGTCATAGTATAATTCATCCTTTCAAGATGATAAGTTAGACAATATTTGTCAGACACAAAGTGTTTCGTTTGAATTTCACAAACTCATCAGTGACATTATATACAGAGTATAACAGGTTATTATATATTTGTCAATACTCTTTTTGAATAAAGTGGTGGGTATTCTGTTGCAAGGAACCCACCGAACCCCGAAAGATTATGCTGCTAGAGCGTAATCTCCATAGTTTGCATTATCGTTTGCATTTAGAAATTTGACCAATAACGCAGTCATCCGACAATTCTCCACTCATCTATTCCAGCCTGTCGATCCTATTTCGCCCCCATCAAAAAGAGATTTTACCATAACCAAGTAACAAGGCTATGATACCAGAAATGAGAATAATATCAGCGCATACACTCCAAAGAATATATAACTTAAACATAAATACCGATATTTTTTTTACTAGAGGATTCTTCATCTGAATCTCCTGATATCATCTCTTTCATGACAATCTCCTTTTGGTGGAGGCGGGGGGTATCGCACCCCCGTCCAGTTCTGTATTCAATTCGTATCATCAAATTGTATCTTATATATAACACACGGGGATTAATAAGTCAAGTGCTTTATTGGCATTCCTTTAATTTTTTTTGGTAATGAAAGTAAAGTTCCACCCACTCCCTGACTTAAAATACACGCCCACTTACCCTGTATTTCTAATACTGTGGCTGTACCCGTGGTTTCATTTATATAGGACATGACAACACTTTTCTGTTCTGCATCTACCCAAGCGGAAATTGATTCTTCACCAAACTCTTTGACCTTATCCATAACTTCCTTTACAGGACCGCATAACACAGGTTTCTGTGTTACAATCCAATTTGGAAATTCTTTTAAATCTTGTGGTTCTGGAATTGTTTCTTGCGCTAAGGTTTGGCTACCCATTAACAGAAACACTGCCAGTACTGCTACTAGAGGTTTCATTCTGTTTGCTCCATTCTGCAACGGTTTCCACTAGAGCATCAAGGTATTCGTGTTTGTCTCTTACAAACTCTTGGACAGTTCCATCCTCTGTTACTACTAAAATCACTACCTGAGAGATTTCTATGCCAGTTCTTTCTCCGAACATCTCTGCATACGCAGAACCCTGAATGTAATAACTTTCGTTCCATTCGTCTTTACGCTCTTTGGTTGATGTCTTGAAGTCGATAATCGACGGTACACCATTGTACTCTGCAATACAATCAACCCTTCCCGCTACCTTATATTTATCACTATAGAGTCCTGCTTCTTGTGCATATATGTTATCAATATTGCATAATGCTTTGTCTGCAAGTTGACCAAAAAGACAATATGGCAGGAAATTCTTCTTGTGTTTCGCCCATTCCTTGGGGAAATTGGTCGGCATGTTGTTGAGGTAATCTTCACACATGTGGTGAACCTTAGTGCCACGATTCGCAGCAGTTCGTGCTACATGGTTGGCAACTTCATTACCTACCCTCTTACGCCACTCCATCAGTCCCTTCTTATTACGGACTGATAGAACTGTTGTGATTGATGGATACTTATTACCCTCTGGTGTCTCATATAGACGAACACCGTCCTTATTAGTTGCTGTTATGGGTTGCAACTCCACCCCTACATGATTAAACATTATTTAATTTTCTATTCCTCTTCCCAAGTATTATTAGAGCTATTAAAAACCTTAACTGTACCATCTTCTCCTGTAATTCTGCCAGTTATGTTGTTTGAGGACATATGTGTATTATATTGATCCCGCCGTTTGATCCAGTTAGGGGCGGGGTTATCTTCACTAGGAAGATTGTTTATATAATCTGCTTTGGATGCCCAAACATAACTACTTGTTTGCACTAGATTATCGCTATCAAAACTAGTGGAGATGGTAACATTTTCGAGAATGCGACCCTCACCACTTAACCCCAAATCTTCCCTCGGCCATTGAGTTGAAGTGTTAGGTCTTGTTATAACTCTTGTGACTGTGTAAGTTGTCATATTTAATCTCCATTTATCATATATTTATAACCTATGATAACGCACGAATCCTTGTCGCAGAAATCTTTTCTATTTCTTCACCAAGATGTTCTTGCTCAATATCATACCCAACATCTCTACCATATGTGATATTCACTATATTCGGAACGTGCATAATAATATAATCCTTATCATACTCATATCCGTGATTTTTAAGATCAGCAATAACGTCTGGTTGATCAAACCATCCCTCACCAGTGAGTCGAACCATTATTGCAACTTGGCCAGTCTTTGCGTGAGCTCTCTTGAAAAGTTCTCTGTGTCCTTTATGCCATGGTTGAAACCGTCCAAGCATTTGAACAGTTGGTTTGTATCTATCCATTTTTCTATCCTTATATCATAATCTTCGGGTTCTATGAAAATCTTATTGGTATCCTCATATTTACCGACACCTATTGTTGCCATCCATATTATGAAATCTGCGTCAAACTCTCGGCGTGTTTCTTCTGTAGGACAAATGAAGTCTGCAATTGCAACTCCACCAGCCATGACCACCCCATCTGAAAGGTGTTTCATTCTCTGTGATTGTCGAATACGTCCCTTATCAGAGAAGTCCCAATCATCGTATTTCTCTCTTACTTGATCTGCATTTATCCATATACCAAATAAACTTTTGGCCAGAGGTTCAGCAAATGTACTCTTACCTGATCCCGGCAGACCCATCACTAAAATCTTCATTATTCTCCAAACTCATAATTATACATTTCGATGTCTTTCTCATACCACTGATGAACTTTCATTATATCTGCATCATCATAGTATTCCCAATAAGGTTTATGGTCTGTCTTGTTATAATGCTTATAATTTTGGGCCCAATCGACACATATTTTTGGAAACAAATATTTAACTTCTTCATCATAATTCTCAAACCGTGCTATGTAATCTACATCAGTTAGATAATCACATTGAGGTGTGTTATGATCATGAATTAGTCCGTCTTTTCTTAAATTCATATTTAACCATTCTTTAAAAGAAATATCTTCTGGGGGTTTAAATTTTCCCCCATTGTAAAAATAATTTGATAATTCTCTATCCCAAGGATTTCTTACAAAACCAAATTTGAAATACTCATCCCATTCCAAACCTAATTTTGGAAATACACCTTCTTTTATCCAAGAAGATTCAACATGAAAAGTTGCTTGTCCATCTCGAATTCTTTGTATAACTTTAGCACCAGAATCATGATGCAACATTTGTTTAAATATAGTCGTTCCACCAGTTTTCTGCACTTTAATAAAGAGATATTTTTTAGTCGATAATATCGTCATGCCAAAGCACGAATCCTGTCAACTAGTCTATTTGCTCGATTGGTGACCTGACGATACCACGCCGAGTCAACCATCTCATCTGCGGCGGCATTCCAATCACGGGAATCCACACCACGTTTCATACCCTTGAATCTACTCAGGCGAGGTCGGCCCATATTGAACATCATGTTAGCAATCACTTGCTGAGCTTCTTCTGGCAGATCGTCAAAGTCTTCGTAAAGGATGTGGCAGTCTCGCAAGACGTTTTCGCAATCCTGTTCGAAGGCCTCAATGACTCTGGACTCACTGACGGGAGCGCCGATGGGATCACCGTATTCGGGGTCAGACTCAAGGACCAAATGGCCGACGCCAAAAGTAGCATAACCAAGATGGTCATTATATACCTCATATTTAACTCCCTCGTCGATTTCGAGTTGTTCTCTAAATTGTTCTAAATTCATTATTCCATTCCTATCCCAAGCTTAATCTTATTAATGAGATAACTACGAACGAAGCCACTACGGACAATATCACCGATAGTAAACTCAGTACAGTTAAACTCTTCCATCTCCTCAAGAATTCTGAGGAAGTCATGTAATCCATTTTTTTCATTTGTCCTCTGTAAATCAGTCTGATCAAAGTCACCACAGAACATAATCTTTGAGTCTTGACCAACACGGGTGACAATAGTATCAAGTTCGTGGAAATTCATATTCTGGCATTCATCTACTATAATGATTGCGTTATCAAATGTCAACCCTCTTAGGAAAGAAGTTGATAGGAAGTAGAGTGTACCCTGTCCCTTGAGACGATCATACAGATTGCTGAACGCCTGTTCATTTGGTTGTTCAAACATGAACTGTACCATGTTCTGATATGGCACCTGATACAGTGCGGCCTTATCTTCTTCATCACCCGGCAGGAAACCAATCTCCCTCGTAGGGATAAGTGATCGAACCAATATGACCTTCTCATATTTGGTCTTCAAGTCCATCACTGCTTGCAGTGCAAGAAACAATGCACTAAAAGTCTTACCTGTACCCGCAGCACCAAATAGGAACTGGTTCTTACCATCCTTAAATGATTTAAAAACCACTTTCTGATTATCAGTGATGGGTTTGACTGATACTAGATTATTGTGATTGATCTCTTTGTTCTTCTTAACACTGACCATTATATATCCTTATTATGAAAGTAGTGAGAGGGGGGTTCGGACCCCCCTCTGATGCATAGGCGGAGTGACTTCCCAGCTTCCGTTGCCGCTGTGCAGCAGTGCTGAAGTTTGATTTCTCGCCCGCATCAATACTATTTATACTAAACAACACCGTGCTTTTTAAGAACTGCACGAGTTTTTTGTTGTTTGGTAGTCTCACCCCCATAGCGGTCAGCAAGGGCAGAACCGGGATGTGCCTCAGCAATCCGCTGAAGGTTCTCTGTCATACCACCATCTTGTTTTGGTCCCATACCCATGATATGATCACCGACAAAAGCAAACCCACCGGGGATTTGACTGATATGTGGATTATCCTTTAGATACTCTTCACGTTCAGAATTAGGCATCATATCATCCCATTCCTTACCTGTCTTTTTATCATAAAATGTATATGTTGGCATTATACGTCTAACTCCAGTTGTTTAGGGTCACCACCAAGCAAGGAAACCTTACGTTCTAATTCTTCTACTCTACTGAGTAATTCTCTCTCCATGCTGGTTAGACCAACCTTACCATACATATAATTTCTCTCCTCACGCATTCGTCGCCCCATGTAATCCCAATGACTCTCTCTCTGCATTAAACCACTCCGGTACTGCTCTACTCTTCCAAGTGGCAAAGCCTGATTTCTCAACTATATAGTACTTCTGATAAGCAAGCACCGTGTCATCACCTTTGCACTCTTCGGGCATACACTGGGGTGGATCACTAAAGAATGTTTCAAAATCCATATTCTTGGGAGACTTAAACAATGGTGCAAGCAACCGTTCTGTAGCATGGTTTTTGCCATACCGATAAGTGTACTCTACCATAAGAGCAACCATGTGGTCGTACAACCATGTGTAATTTTCCAAACTGGAACGAACCCAGATAGTGCTTGGATGATTCTTATGAGCCAGTTTATACAGACCCTTACGATCAGCATACTCATCCCCGTCAAGGACACGATGGGCAGTGGAGAGCATCTGTGCGCTCTCCAGTATCATCTTGACCACATGCTTATCACACATCATCTGTGCAGCAACAACGGGGTCACGGTCTAGGTAGAATATGTTCATTTCTTGTACATATCTCCATAATTATCGTATGCATATTCTGCAATTTCAGCAAACCCTTTAGGGTCATCGATCTTACCATTATTAGGACCACATCCACAGTTCTCAATATAATGTTGAGTGCAACCAAATGTAATCCATCTATACCAGTGTTTTGCAAGCCATACTCTGGTACGAATACCATCACCATACCACCGATTAATTTTATTCTCAAGTCGTTTGTTCATTGCATTTCCTCAATCGTATCCATAACAGCGCTCATTCTTCTTTCCTTTTCGAATTCAACAATAACATCTTACCTTGTTTTTCATCTAATGTCAAGACCCTTTCAGTCTCAATCATGTCAATAATTATAGTTGTGATACCAACTTCCTTATCCAACTCAGCAATCTTTCTTTGTAGTTTTATCAGCGTTTCCTGATAATACTCAATCTCCTGTTGTTTCTTGAGTCTAGACTCAATCAGGTCTGTCAGTGATATTACCTCTGCCATGATAATCTTTCTATCATTGCGCTTTTAGCATTACATTGAAATACGACGATTGGCCGCAATTCCTGACAATACTTTGAAATTGGTTGTCCTTGGTGTATCTGGTCACAACTGAAAATCACTAACCGATCACCAACATATGAAACCAGAGTGTCACCAATCAATGTTCCACCACCCCAATCAGATTGCCAATCCAGTTTTGGATAATATATCATGGTGAAGTCACAAGCGTCATAATGAGCTTGTTGTTCCAACCCATGAGTGTGGCCAAGAATATAAGAGGAGTTAACGGAATCTAAACCCTCTAATTGGATTGATCCTACCAAATCTTTGAACAGGTCATCAATGAAAGGTTTTCCGTCAGAATACCAGTGCTTGTTGAGTAGTGGTGGAGTTATTGGTTGATACTCGTATGACCATTTTAAATGGGATATCTCTTGATCATATTTGTTAGTACCCAGAACATTATCAAATATTTCAATCATGGATTTCTCCTACCCTTGGGAACGTCCCACACAAATGTCAGCCTATCAACATCACCATTGTTATATGACATATGTGGACGTTTGTTGTCAAACCAGAAAAATGTGCCGGGATCAATCTGATGTGACTCATCTTCAACCGTGTACAGATATGTACCCTGCAACGATAGATGATACCTGTCCCGTGTCAGATAGTAGTCACCTTCATCAACATGCAGACCTAGTGTATCGCCTGGCCTCAATCTAAAGAACGCTGCTCTTGAATGTCGGTGCAGTTTATAAGACTTCAACCATTTCCTGATACCGGGATAACGATAGTACATAGGAGTGTTCTGTTGAAGTTCAGTCTTTTTAGGGTCGTCGTCAGGGTGTTTAACCGCAGCCATAGTGAGGGGTAGAAATCCATACGGTTTCGTATCTCCAGAAGCACCTTGTAGTGATCCTGCTACAGCCCAATCCTCATCCTTTATATCAGCGAGGATATCACTTACGTCAATGTTTCTTTCGATAAACCTAAAGTGACTCATTTTTCCCAACGATAAAAAATATGATCCTGTATCTCTACAGTCTTCGTTTTAGTCTTTGCCCAAGCAGGCGATACATAGTCTGCATGGTAATGCGTTGCACCACCAGTGATATCTAAGAAGGAAATCTCATTACTTAGAATTGCTCCTGCAAGACCATACATCCTATTATATATCTTTTTATTACGAGGCGTATCACTCTTGCCGTCACAGAACCAGCTGAACTGACACCTATTTTTTATAGGGTATCTCACTTGGGGGTTCTGCCATGATGCTCGTGTAGGCCCCTGTTCTACCACCTCACAGATGGTGTTAGGGTATCTCTTATCATTAACACGGTTCAATACGACAGCGGTAACTGCAAGCTCTCCTGCAATACCCTGACCTCTTGCCTCATGATACATGTTAAGTGCAAGACACTCGGCAGACCTATCAGGTTCAATTGTCGGGGTGCTTGGTTGAGGGACTGCAATCATCAATCCAATGATTGCTGCTTCAAGGCCGTTCACATTTCACCCATTTGTTCAGTGAGATACTGTTTGGCGTACTTAGATGCTTCGTTGCTCTTGAAGTACATTCCAACATCCTCAACAATCTCATCAACACTGAAGTCATTCGGAACAGGTGCATCAAAGAAATATCCATTACAGAAATCTTCGATGTCCATCATCCAGTTATTCATCTTACTCATATCACATATTCCTCTTTAAATTTTTCCAATAGTCCACCCTGCATTGCGTATGCCTCAATCTCCCAAGGCTCATCATCATATGCAGTAGTATCATCATAGACCTTACCCATGTACATCTTACGAAATCCATCAAGGTCTTTCATCTTGCGAGTGGCACCCTGCCACACATGCACCATTTCATGACACACAGTCTCAACCAACTCCTCATCGTCAAGTGCTTTATCAACGTCAATGTAGAAGTCACGATTACCGTCACCTTCATAACACCAACCAGCAACACCTTCATTCTTGAGATTCTTGATGTTGAGTTCAATCTCAAGGGTTCGCATACGAGGCATCAACTCACTGATGCAGAAGGTAACGGCACTCTCAGCGAGAGCACGTTTCTTCTTCGTAGCACCTATGACATTGACGTAGTTCATATCTCAATCTCTCTTGATTATATCTTACTATAACACACGAAATAGAATCTGTCAACCCCTAAAATGCGACGAGGGCAAACCACCCTGCCGCAAATAGGGTTAACATGAACATAGTTTCAATAGCGATTGTTGCAATCTTCTTCATAATCAATCTCCTAGAGATAAAGAGGGCCAGTCCAGTTGATGGTGTAACCACCGTCGAGGATATTTCCCCGTGCTTTGTTCCGAGCAGGAGCAGCCCAACCAGCGGCTTTCAGAATGTCGCCCTTCTTGAACTTCTTGTCGTTGTCGGTATTGACAACAAAACCCCAAACGCTACCACCTTCGGTAAATACCTTGATGTACTTATTACCAATCTTGTAGGTAATTTTCTCGTTGAACTCAGCGATCATCGTGTTATTGATGTCACTGAGTCCACCTCGACCACCACTGTTTGCACAGATTGTGGTCCAGTTAAGGTAATCTTCTTTGATGTTCTCAATCAGGGTGTTCATTTCGTTGTTCATGTCTCTTCCTTTGTTTTCTCAGTTTATACCTAAGTATAGACCAAAAATCAGGCTTTGTCAACAAAAATCGTACATGCTAAGTCATTGATTCTAAACGATTCTCAAAAAAAGTTAGCCTGCGGCAAGTCCTTTTGCCTGTGGATACTGAGTTTGTTCGATTCGGACATAATCATCATCCCAATCAAACGCTTCCTTGACCACATTATCAGACAATCCCTTGTACTTACGATGCAGGGTCTTATCCTTTGCAGCAATCAATAGTTCTGCCTCATCCTTGTGAAGACCCTCAAGCATCTGGACAAACATCATTTCACGTTTGTTCTGATTTAGAGCAGGATTACCACCCTTAATGAAGTGATACAGTCGGCGTACCTCTTGCTGCAATGAAGTATGCTCTGTTCCTTCTGGTGCATCATTTGGTGTGTATGGTACATCACCTTCGGGTAGTTCCCATACGATTTTTGGGTCAAAAGACGACTTGCAGATCATGCGAAGTGCATCAGTCTGGTACTGCCTCAAAAATTGAACTTTCTCTTTCTTTGTCTTTATCTTGGAAACCTGTGTCAAGATTTCAGCAAAGCTGCGTGTATATGTGTCTATCGCCATTAGAATTCTCCTATCGATTCAACGAGGTTTCTCAACCTCTTCTGTGTAAAATAATTTAGTAGTTTGCTACGGTCACCATCTGGTGCATCTTGATACTCTTTCAGTATATCAAAAAATAACTCAGGTGGTGATTCTTTGAGGTCAATCAGTCTCTTGTTTCTTTGAAAGTTTCGTTTGACCTCATCGTTAGGAAACTCTCCCTCAACCATAGCCTGAATTTTCTTCCTGCTCAGAGGTTTCTGTCGCAGCCCATCCACGAAAGTATTGTCTGGTGATAACACGTTTGGAATGCCGTCACTGCTGTCACCCTTTAGAACATGCTCACTCAGATAGATATCTGGGTCAACACCATTAACAAACTTCTTGGTGATGGGGCTGTATTGTGTCACGTTACGGAACTTCTGCAACTGAATGAAATCCTTGTCGCCTGACAGGATCAACGTCTTACCGTTGTCGAACTCCAACTCACCACATAGGGCAGCAATGATATCATCAGCCTCTGCACCATACACCTCAAGATGTTTGTAGGGAAAGAACTCTTTCAGTTCTGCCTTGACTGCGTTCAGCACTTCGAAGATGGCATCCCAATCATTTGTGGATTTTTCTCTACCCTTCTTACGACTGTGCTTGTACTCAGGGTAATAGTCCCGACGCCAGTAGTGCTTGGAGTCATAACATAGAACCAATTCGCCATACTCATCGCAAAACCTCATGCGATACATGCGTAGAGAATTGAGGATCATATGACGGACCATATCCTCATCGGGTTTGGTCTGCTTTGTCATGTGCAGATGCATCATTACGGATGCAACTGAAATCTGGTTCATATCAACTAAAATAGCCATAATTATTCTTTCGTTCTATTTATTATTTATAACGGTTGCATTGAAGGCCATCATGCGTCGTTCACCTTCTACAGAGAAGGGATACACAAGATGTTTCAACCAAGATGGAAATACTAGAAACTTACCAACCTCTGGTTTGAATTTCAAATTGTCACACCTAAAAGATTGTGTTTCACCATATGCAAATTCAATCAAACCCTTTGCAGGATAGTGATCTTGCAAATCTTCTGCCCATTCATCGTTCATACCTTCTGGCACCTTGAGATAGATACCACCAGAGAAATCTCCGTTATGGTGATGAAAAGGATTGAATTCACCAGCATACTGACTAACTACCCAACTGTGATCTAGATGAATATTAGCTAATGTAGGTTTTTTATTCCAGTTTGCAGAGTCCATTCGAGTCCAAGGATTATTTCTCCCCTTCTGAATCATGTGAAGCAGATAGTCTAGACATCCCTGTTTTACAGTTTTGAGAAGATATTGTTTGTCTTCTTCACTAGTAAGAGGAATTAGAACTTCTTTACTCACCTTACCAACAAGGTGGTTTGACCAATCCCACTTCTTACTTTTTTCTTCACTGGAAAGAACATCATCAGATACATCATTAACGATTTTTATAAATCGCTTTGTCACTTCAGTCTCTAGAATTGCTGGACTAAATGGTTCATGAAATTTCTGGGTCATCATCATCTTCCTCTACTAAATTTGCTAGTTCAGTAATTGTTTCAAAGTCAACTTCTGTCTCAAAGACATTATCTTCATTAATATTGATATCAACATATTCTTCCATGAACTTTTGTGTTATATGTTCCATTTCCATATCTCTATATATTGAACCGTTCACCATCGAAATAACCATTGCCATGTCACGAATAAAAGATTTCGCACCAACATCAATACCATTCTCACTCATGGTGTGAATCATCTGGACCATCAAACTCTGAGTAAGTTCCTCAGCGAATTGCCTGTCCTGTTGCATAGCAATAACATCCTCATCAGGAAGCTTTACTTTTCTTCCGCTTTTTGCGAGCCACGGTCCCTTTATCACGTTCTCCGGCGGTGTCGTCTCTTGGTCGCTCATTTCCATATTCCTCTTCAAGCATTTCTTGTGTCCACACCAATCCCAAATCAGGATAGAATGTTCCTACGTCTCGTTTTGGTTGACCCTTGCGTGGTCCATACCAGTAGTAAGCCATTGCAACACATTTGTTGCGAATCTTACCTTGTTGCTGTTCTCCGTAGAACATATCCACCCAAACACCATCACGAAGGTATTTTTGCATATTGCGAATGTACCCCTCATGATCTGCAAGTTTTGCGTCTGCGCCCTTTACCTTTTGTCTTACAGCAGCACGTTCAGACTTTGCATAATCTTGCTGAACCTTGATCCACTTCTTAACTCTAGCAGGACTTAGCTGATGTTCATCAGGAAGACCACGCAAACTCTCATGTATGTTGGTCTTACCATAATCAGGGTTCTTAGCAAGTTTTGCTTCTCTTGCTTTTACAAGACGTTCTGATGCAGCTGCTTTCTGTTCATCAGACATGGGTTTGCGGGGTTTGCGTTTCTTAGGTGCTTTCCACTCACTATTATCTGTAGTAGCAGTGATCTTCTTCTTGCGTGCCATTGGATTAATATCCCTGTTCTTCCATTCGCTTTTCAAGATTACGTTTCTGCCGTCGTTTAGAGGCAGCACGTTCGTGTCGCTTCTTCTCACCCTTCGATGTGTAAAACTCTCGTTCTCGCAGTTCATTAAAGAACCCATCTTCGGTGAGCTTCTTCTTTAGAATCCTCATCGCCTTTTCAACATTATTATTACGCACTTCAACTTTCACACCAATTCTCCTTCTTTTGAATAGTATACACTCTTTAGGTCAAATAAGTCAATGCACTTTTTGCATCCACTACATGGTTTTGACATACCAGTAATCCATTTTCTGTTCGCCTTATCTCTCTTTGCCCTTACAATATATAGTTCGCACTTAGACAAGTCTTCTACATCAATTGACTTGAGTGCATTCTTGATTGCATGGACCTCTGCATGAAAAAACACTGCATGATTGTTCTTGCAAAATTGAGCCTGAAAGGGGTGTGTCTTTTTATGATTGTATCCATAGGAAACCACCTTGCCCTTGCGTACCACTGCCGCAGCAATCCTTGCACCACGAACAGGTTCTACTGACTGTGCAAGCTTGAAAGTATCATCGAAGATTTCAGTGATCATCCTCGCCTCATCTTTGCAACTTCTTCAGCAGACTTCTTGTTTCGTACCGGCACAGCATTGGACTTGTGCATCTGTGCGATACCTATAATCTCAGTGCCAGTATAAACATTCTCTTCTTTCTTTGACATAGAAGAATTGTAAGTAGGTTTGCAGGACTCTAATTTGGCGCACTCGACAGGACTCGAACCTGTGACCCACGGCTTAGAAGGCCGTTGCTCTGTTCCAGCTGAGCTACGAGTGCCTATACCCATCTTCTTGAGAAACTTTGCGTGTTGACGCTCTGCCTCTAGGACAGAGGCCGACTTCTTTTTCTGTTTGCGCTTGCGAGTATTCGTAGTCGAATAATACACAGGCAATAAATGCATACCGCTCATTATATAACTATAAACTAATTTTTAGGATTTGTCAAGGTCTTTTATCACATCTTCAATAAGAACAAGCTCCTTGTCGCCATCCTTATCCATTTTGGTCTTAATATAACCCTCTGATTCGAGAGTTTCAAGCATCGATTCTACAACATCCTCAATCTTTGGATTCCTAAAATAATTTCCTGCAAAATATGCAGCACCGATAACACCCATTGCAAGGGCTGTGTGAAGGTATACATCCATAATCATATTTATATCTTTCCTTAGAACCAATCTACAAGCATACTATACACTAAAAATTGACCCCTGTCAAGACATTTCTTTGATTTTTTTTATTTAGTTGTGGCTATGAACACACCGTTCCAATCTTTGTCTAGTGGCTGGGTCTTCATGAACTCACACCTTTCTATCCACATAGTATAGTAGTTTCTCATTTTACCATCAAATTCATTCATCAGATCATTGCATAGACGAATGGCATGGTCAAATTGTTGATTGCTATAATACTCGTGCATTCTTTCATGCTGGTTTTCTGCCATACCCCAATTGGTATTCTTCATCATCCAATCCATTTCACTCAGGACGGTGTAGATACGAATACCGATGGTCTTACCCTTCACTGCCAGTTCATCAACCTTGAGATAGAAGAAGTCATTCTTAGTCAAGTCATATGTGGATTCGCCTACTAACAGCAGACAACCATATTCCTTACACTTGCTCTCAATCCTAGCAGCAGTCGATACTGCATCTCCTAGAACATCGTAGCTGTGTCGCATAGTAGAACCCATCTCTCCAAGATAACCAAGGCCGGTGTTGATACCCGCACCCATTCCTATAGGTGGTTTACCTTCTGCAACGATCTTGTCGTTAAACTTTACTACTGCATCTAACATCTGTAGTCCAGTTTTGACTGCGCTCCTTGGATGGTCTGGGTCATCTATAGGTGCATTATGAATATGCATACTCGCATCACCGATATATTTGATCACCATGCCATTTGAATCTAAAATAGGTTGTGTGATTGCATCCATATACCCATTCATGATTTCAGTAAGACCCTTGACATCATCACCAAAACTCTCACCCAACGGTGTGAACCCACGAAGGTCAGAGAAGCAAATGCTGATCTCCTTCTTCATACCATCTTTAATAAGAGAAGGGTTCTCCTGTAGCATACGCACAACTGTAGGTGATGCATACCCTGCGAACTGTTTCTTGATCTCCATCTTCTCCTTATATTCTTCCATGAACCGTAAGAACGCAGCAATGGCCCAGACCACAAACATAGTAAGGACGGGATATGACCAATCCACTAGATAACTGTACTCTGTAAAGAGGTAGGACGACCCGTAGAACGATCCAACAAGAAAAATGGGTAGTAATACTGCCCCAAAATACCATGCGAGTGTGAGAACCACTGATGCTAAGATCAATGCACCCACTCCACTGACTGCAAGTTCAGCAAGGTCAGTCCAAAATGGTCTGGTTATATTGCGTCCTGTCATCATGGTAGCAAGTGATGCACCTATAAGATTATGCGACTGTATGACCCCCACAGGGGTTGCTACGGGACTTTCTAGACCAGAAGCAGTCATACTCAGTATAACGATCTTACCTGTGAGGTCTGGTAATTTCTCATGTAATGCATACACTGGTGTCTTCCATTTGAAGTCCAACCAGATATTACCATTAGCATCTGTGTCAATCATTTTGTATTTGGGTATGCGTAGTTTCTCCACACCAGCAATACCTGTCTTCATCTGAAACGATATATCCCCCGCAGCCATGCGTAGGATTTCCATACTGATAGATGGATACAACTTCCCGCCCACTGCAACAACCAAAGGCATACGACGAACCACACCATCTTTCTCTGGTGCGATTACCATCATACCAACCGCATTGGCACTCTTTGCCAGTTCTGGAATAGGACCAACCACGCCGGGGTAACTGTATACCCACGGTTGCCAGTCTTCTCCAACAGTTGCAACACCACGAACCACACCAGTGTTACTCTTGTCGTTGCTGGGTATCTGTCCTATAACCGTAGGAGTCTTTTTGAGTATTCTGGCAAGTGCATCATCTTTACCAAATCTGTCTGGGTCTGCAAATAGAATAGGGACAACCACGATAGAGGCACCAGCCTGATAGAGTTCTATAATTTTGTTTGCAACCCTGTTTCGATCCCACGGCCACTGACCTAGTTTTCTGATTGTTTGATTATTGATCTCTACCGTAGCAAGGTTAGAGAGAGTCAGAGACTCCTGATTACGTTGGTGTTGGTCTAGTGCTTTGAGTCGCACCATGTCCAAAAACCACGGGTCTGCAAAACGCAATCCACATAATACTAAAATCACTGATAATGATATAATCCACTTTTTCATAGCGCCGCCACACAATTTCTAAAATATATCATCTCATCGTCTAAATCTTCTTCAAATATGTATATAAAAAAATTATCCATAATATCTATCCATTCAGATGTTTGTATATTATTTAGGTATGTCCACGGCCCGTGGACATGTTGTGATAAGTCAATTGACAATTCCCCACTGCCTTTAACTTTTTTTGCAATACCTTCAACCTCTTTTAAAACTCTTTCTTTAGGACAATGTTCAAGTGAAGCATATGAAATCCATTTATCTGCTAAAGGAATATCTATGTCATCACTCCAATAATTATAATATGTTTTGTCTACAACTTTAATATATTCTGGTGTGAAATGAAAATCTCGGCTCTTACAGTCTATTGCAATTGTTCTATAACCTTCTTTTTTCGCTTTTGTAATACTATATGGGATAGTTTCTAACCCTCTCATATTACATGGGGCGCCAAACTCAATAAATGTTTTCATTTCAATTCCCTTGTGTAACGCTTACACTGCATCCCCCCACTGTCGCACAACTTTGCGATAGACTATACGATTGTGCTGTGCCGCCCTGTTGTTTTAGGTCTAGAGTTGTTGAGTAAGACCCCGAAACTGTTACTGTAGCACTGTGTGCAGCATTACCAGTTTGTACCATATCAATATTATTAGTATCGTTATTCACAGTCAAGTTCATTGTTTTACTCACGTTACTATCTTGTCGCATGTAAATATCGTTGCTATCTCCGTATATATAGGTCACCATGCTATGTTCATGTCCAGAGTTATTTGACCTTTGACTTCCTAAAAATGTATTGCTTGACCCGTGAATATCAAGTATTATAGAATGACCACCATGTTCTACTGTATCAGACGAAGCAACACCGCCAGCTGTCACGGTATATCCCTGATAAAACTCAACATCATTACTATCGCCCTTTATGTGAAATTCAAACCTGTCTCCACCACAGGTTGATTGATTGCACAATTGTTTTACCAATAGAGAATTACTGTCGCCGTCGAGGTCACCACCCCATGATGCACCAGAGCCCCAAGCAGAAGTATATCCAACGTAACCGTCTTTACCCTCTTGTGTTATGTTGATGGTATTGTTTCCACCGCCATGACTCATATTAATTTCATTATCATTTCCATCTACATCCACAGTGATACTATTCGAATTACCAGTGGTAACTTGATTGATTATAACTGAATTGCCTGCAAAAGCAATGTTAGTCAGACTGAGTAATAGTAATGATATTAGAAGCGTCTTCATCTCTTGTTGTTATCTCCGGCACGGGTGTACCCTGTGTAATGTTGATTGTATATCCATAGTCGTTTATCAAGTCTAGTTCTATTGTATTGTTTCCTACCCTTCGTATGATTCGTGTGCTGTTTCCGTCTACCAGTGTATTAACTTGTGTTGACTTATTAAATCCACTTGTCCTACCATCTATCAACTCTGACTGAGCCAAAGCAAGAGCAATCTGGTCAAGAATGTTACCTAGTAACTCCACATCCAAATCGTTAATGTCCAACTCGTTAAACTCAAACAAGTCTTCCTCTAGCTCATTCTTATCTAAAGCGGCAAACTCAAGAAAATCAATATCAAGTAAATTCTTGTTTGCCTTTGAGTCACTAAGCAATTTGATAAGTTTCTTCTTTGGTGGTTTGATAATCAATAAGTTGTTAATCTGGTCTAGTGTCAAATCTAGTATCACTGGTTTGGATGGTTTTGCTTCTCCTGTACCAACCACAGTTGACTGAAATGCTTGATTCATTATAACCTGTCCTACATCAGTCTCCACCGATATCTTACCCACTGTCCCGTCTTTATTAGGTAACAGAATAATTAAAGACTTACCAACCTCATCCACCGTCATACTGAACGCCGTTCCCAACACACCAATTCTTGCTGTTGGTGTCCGAATGTCCACGTTCTGATTATTCAACTTCGCAATATTACCACTCGCATAACGCACCGTGCCAAGTGCAATATTCATAACCAACTTCGACCCCTTTCTAGAGTTAGGGTCATAGATAAACTCATCGATAACCAAGGCACTGTGGGCACTCACTGCTACGTTGGTGTCATCAACAAACTTGATACCAACATCGCCTTTACCAGTTTTCACCGTGTCCTTGAACTCGATATCAGAACCCTTTTGCAAAACAGAGTTTTCACCTGACCGTTCTACAGAAGCATTCCCTTTGTGTTTCACCACATTTCCAATAGCACCATAAGCACTGGTACTAAAGAGAATGATACTAATCGTCCATAGTAATCGTAACACTGTGATTTGACCCCACTGTTGTCACATCTACAGCTCCATCATAGGCACCACCCTGTGTAATTGAAAATGTGCTAGATGAACCAGTGTGATGAAGAGTTGTGTCTTGATCAGCAGCACCAGTGTGTGTTGATGTAATCGTATTACTCCCGCCGATAGCTGTGATGTTCGTCACCTTCTTGTCACCAACACCCATTGTAGCAGTGCTGTTTTCATTTACTGTAATAGTATTGCTATCGCCTGTCGCAGTGATATCAATATCAGCATCATCGGTTGCAGCATTATTACCCACGTTCACTGTTGTTGTATTTGAACTGCCAGTGATTGTTTGGATAATACTATTGTCATCAGATGCAGAGTTAGCACCAACAGATACGTTAGACGTATTACTATTACCTGTCTGATTTATTGTCAATGTCTGTGTTGCACCGACAACAGATGCAGCAATGGTGTTAGTGTTACCAACCTGATCAATGTCTAACGTCTGGCTGTCACCTGTTAGAGTAACATCAGTTGTATCATCACCGAACTTATTGGTCTGTCCATCTTGATTGATGTTTGCAGTCAGGCTCGCACCAGACTGTGTTATGTATACGTCGCTCGCATAACTCACACTACACATAACAAAGTAAGCGAGTATTGTAAGTATGCTCGTTCTCATTTGATTTTCTCCTCTTTAAATTTCCATAATTCTTTTTGCTCACCTTCCTTGATTATTTCAATAACTGCTTGTTCAATTGCTTTTCTCACAGCGTAGGTAGTGGACTCATTGTCCGTTATCCCTGCTTCAGTCTCCAGCAATTTAGTTCCCATATCTAAAAATTTAAACACTGTGGCAGATAACTTTGTACTCAGAATAGTTTTCTGAGAACTGACTGCCAAAAGTACTTCACCTGTCTGTACAGATATTAATCGTAAAGCCACTGTTACCATGTCCTTACGATATTCATCAGATACACCAATACCCAGATATCTTACCCCCATACCACCTGTACTTGTATTGGTGTCATACCCAACTATGCCCCCTGTCAGCAATACTCCCGCAAACAATAGGGGTTTAATCTTTTCTGCCGTATCTCCGTCATAGTTCTTTCTTGTGTTTCGTATAATCTGTCTTTCTTTTAACAGATTTTCCAGTTCCATTCTTTCTATGACTTGAAACCACTCGCCCTTACCTGCTTTCTTTAGGGCTTGGATTAACCATATATCTCCACCTTGTGTCACTGCACTACTTAGTAATGCAAGTGATGAGCTGGATTTTCTTTGTCCTGTTACGTCATTGAACTTATACACCGCAACCGGCACCTTACGTTCAGGTGGTGTTATGTTGTATAGTTCATCTACTAACGGCACAGTACTAGGTACAGGAGCATCCTGTGGTTGGATGCTCGCACAACTAGAAAGTAAAGTCGCCAACAGGAACAGTGATAACAGTCGTACTACCATTTGCATCCACAATCGTTAAATCTACGGTTTCGCTACTTTTGACATAACTAATTGTTGTACCCTCAAAAGTAACTGTACCGGAAGTTGAAGCCTCTTCTCCAAACATACTATCTACTAGTTGTTTTGAAAGTTGTGCATATATTCTTGATTCCACATTCTTCATAAATTTAGAAAGGTTTGTATTTGCAGCATCTCGTATTGCTTGACGTTCAGCAGCTTCTTTCTTTTCTCTAATTGCTTGCGACCTTGAAAACTCTTGGTTCTCAATGGTCAAAACATGTGCGCTGTATCCCTGACCACTAAATGCGGGTGACTTCCATGTGTGAGTAAGTTCCCCAGCATGTGAAGGTGAGAGGAATGCACATCCGAAAGCAAAGAGCGCACCGACAAATGCCCCTATCAAGAATGATTTGAGCATATCACTATCGTGCCAGATTGCCTGATTTTTAAAGAATACATCAGAAGCATGATGACCTGTTTTTAGACTGAAAAAGTTCCTACTCATCCTTCTTCTCCTTTTCTATGTCACGAAGTTCCAGAATCGTATTGATTTTCTGGTCCATTCTTATCATGTCATTATCAAGCATCCTTACTCTGTCAATGAGAGATATAGTTGTCATCGTAGCTTTGTCGAGTGCGGGTAAAATTTGTTGAGTCACATACTTCCATATAAAAAATATAAAATAACCCATACCAACAGCCATGACAACAGTTATACCTTCGTCTTGAACCGCTTTAATAATATCTTCCACACAACTAATCCTTTCTGGCATCCTCCTTGCCATCGGCCGCAGACATCCTTCTGACATCTGGCTTCACACCCAATACATGGCATACCAAAGAATCTAATCGTACAATTTCATTATTAAGAGTTTTGACACGGTTATCCAACGCCGAAATCAACATATTCAAATTTGACGCCGCATCCACAACAGAAGCGAGAATATATTTTAGGAGAATAACAATAAAAACACCACCACCTAGTACAGCAGTGATGGTAAAACCTAACTCAGCAATAACACCAAAGATTTCCATACGGTATTCTCCTATGGATATTTAGGTTATTCGATTCGTTTAGGACGATTTTTCGTGTAATTTAACGAAATATTCAGCATCAACCACTACAAGAGGTTTTTGGTTGTTGCGTTTAATGAACACTACGGGTTCATAATCACCAGAGTTTGACTCTGCTTGTTCGTATGATTTCCACACATTAAGGGATTCTTGGTTCTTACACTCAATAGAATACGGAAACTTCTCTCTCGCAGCACGGGCCATGATAAGGTCTTCACCCCCTGCACCCATACTGCGAGACTCTACATCCTCTGGATGTACGTCAAGTTGTTCAATCAGCTGATCACGAACCCACTGTTGGAATCTACGACCTTTTGCCTTTGCTGAACTCGTTTTCACCATTGTCTCCAAGCGTTTGCAATGATAGCAAAACACGTTACTATATGTAGGATAACCCAGACAGTCCTGATTATTGCAACCCTGTCTGCTTTTTTATCTTCATCAAATGATTTAGACCCAATTGCCTTACACCAATATTTCCACATGTTCATGGTGTAACCGTAATGTCTTTAACTCTATATGGTTGATTAAGAATCCAATCAATCACGCCCACACAATATGATACAGTCATTTTTGGTGCGTCAATATGAGCAACCCTATCAGTATCAAAACGACCAAACCTTACAATCGTCGTATCTATTCCTAGATAATATAATTGATCGTTAGCAAAGTCTAGTGCTGCTTTTTCAGTTGGATAAGTTCTAATCCTATTTCCACGTTGATCCGGTGAGTTTGACCCTATGTTGATTATACGTTTGTTGAGTTCAGCAGCCTTATATAATAGATCAACTTGTTGAAACCCATCGTGCTTACAATTAATGAACACATCACATTCTTCTAGAGTATCTACTGTGTCATAGAATATACTAAGTGCTTGACCAAGACCTCTCCTTGTTCCAGTAATATAAAAATTACTCATCACCGTACTCTTCTACTTCATCTTCAAGTTCTTCTGCGAGCTCACCCCCACAGAATACACAAAACTTTATAAAATAATAATGATCATCCATCCCATGTTTAATACGAAACTCAGCTTCACATTCTTCACATACTATAAGTTTCAATCTACTGCCTCATATGCGTCATCCCAGTTACCTGATAATCCTGCCACCTCATACTCCGTAACACGGTTCTCAAAAAAGTTAGTATGATCTGCACCATTCAGTACCCACTCTAACCAAGGTAAAGGATTTTCCTTCACCTTGAAATTGGTTTTCAAACCCAACTGCAACAAACGTCTGTCTGTTATATACCTTATATATGATTTTACTTCAGACGCATCTAGACCTTCAATCTCACCCATCTTATAAGCAAGGTCAACGAACTTGTCTTCCAACTTGACTGCAAGTCGAGCCATTGTATAAATGTCTCCCTTGAAATCATCGTCAACCACCTTGGGGTGTTCAACACAGAACTGACGAAACACCTTTGCGTTTCCTTCGACATGCATAGACTCATCACGGATTGACCACTCGACAACCTTGCCCATACCCTTCATCTTACCGAACCGTTGGAAGTTGAGAAGCATAACAAATGATGCAAACAGTGCAACACCCTCGTTGAACACAGACTTTGCAAGTGCAAGTCCTAGCCCCTTCATGGTAGTATTGTCGGACTCCTGCATGAACTCAATCTTATTGACCATCTCCTTGTATTCAAGAAATGCATGGTACTCACTGTCTGGTAATCCAAGTGTCTCATTCAGTAGAGCATATGCCCGTTGATGAATACCCTCACGAGCTGCAAAGGAACCAAGCATGTTACGGATTTCATTATTCTTGAACTTGGGAATGAACTGGTCATAGTAGTTCTGACCCACTGCAACATCTGACTGTGTGAACAGACGTAGAATATTGGTGACGTAATCTTTCTCAACCTGAGTGACCTTACCGGACTTCCAATCTGATACATCTTCTGACAAATCAAGTTCGTCCTCAATCCAGTGTGCCTTCTCATGTCGTGTGGTAATCTCTACTGCCCACGGGTAGTGAAAAGGTTTATAGGTTTCACTGAACTGCAATAGTCCACCACCACTACGTTTCTTTAATAGATCATCGCCTACCTTCATTAGTTCATCATACCCACCGATACGTTTGTCATCAATGAAGATTTGAGGAACAGAATTAACTCTACGAGTATTCATCTCACCTACCACTTCGGTAGCACCATTGATTGTCTGATAGAACGCAAGACGTTCCTCTTCATTATCAATCAACTCTTCTTCATACTCAAACGCATGTTCCTTCAACCAATTCTTTGCCATCGAACAAAATGGACAATCTGTTTTTGTTACTACTCTTATCCCTGACACGCAACACACTCCTCTTGACTCATAGCCTGAGTCTCATAATCTTTCAGTGCTTCACGCACTACCTTGGTTGATACGTTCTCTGCTTTGTTTGAAGTTTCTGTTCGTAAGTAATACAACCCCTTACATCCCAACTTCCAAGCATTATAGTGTACTTTATGTAGGTCTACCTTCGATGCTCCTGATGGAAAGAATATATTTAGAGACTGACCCTGACATAGATACTTTTGACGATCTGCGGCTTGAGTTACGATTGCGTTCTGGTTAATTTCAATAGCAGTCCTAAATATACTCTTTACCTCTGGTGACAGAAAACTTAGATGTTGAACAGAACCACCATTGGTGATGATTGAACTCCAAGTTGTCGCATCATTCTTATTTACCTTCATCAATTCCGCTTCAAGATACTTGTCCTTGACCAGATGTGAACCAGCACGGGTTCTATGCGTGTATGCATTTGCCTTACTAGGTTCAATAGATGGTGATGTACCACAGATAATAGAACTGTTAGCATTAGGTGCAATGGCCAATAGATGGGAATTGCGACGACCTGTGCGTTCCATGTCTGGACACTCACCACTTTCTGTTGCTAGTTTTAATGTCTCTGCAACTGCCTCTGATTTGATATGTTCAAAGATTTGAATGTTCTTAACCGCAGCAGTATCGGACTCAAAAGGAATATGATTCTTGTGTAGATAGGAATGCCAACCCATTGCACCCAAACCAAGGGATCGTTCTTGTGAAGCAGAGAAACGAGCACGACTAATCTCATCACCAGAATTGTCAATGAAGAACTGAAGTACGTTGTCTAGGAATCGAATAAGGTCACGAATCATTGGTGTGTCCTTCCATTCGTCATACTTCTCCAGATTGACAGATGATAAGCAACACACAGCAGTGCGGTCATCATTGGTAGGTAGATGAATCTCATTACACAGGTTAGACCCGTTAATCTTTAATCCTTTGTCTTTCATGGTCTGTGGTAATGCACGATTAGCAGTATCAATGAAGTTTAGATAGGGTTCACCTGTGCGATAACGAATCTCTAGGATTGTCTCCCATAACTTCCTTGCCTTCATACTGTCACGGGCATCTTGTTCGTTAGGGTCAACCAAGTCCCACATCTCATCTCGTTCTACAGCTCGCATGAATGCATCCGTGATATTCACCGCATGGTGCAGATTTAGGTTCTTACGATTGACATCTCCTGTAGGAATACGCATATTAAGGAACTCAATAATATCAGGGTGGGATACATCCATGTATGCAGCGTATGACCCCTTACGGGTCTTCCCCTGTCGATATGCGGTCATATCAGCGTCCACTGTATGAATGAATGGCATAGGTCCGGGTGCCTTATCTGACACTGCACGAACATCACTCCAATGTCCCCCGACTCCACCACCCTTGACTGACAACCACCGCAACTCAGCAGAATGGTCAATCAGTCCTTCCAGTGTATCGGGGACATATGTAAGAAAGCAAGAGATAGGAAGAGCTCTTACCTTCTCACCCGGCATAGGAGCATTGGATAACACAGGTGACGCAAACATGAACCACCCGTCACTTACATAATCGTAAATGCGTTGGGCAAGGTCCATGTCACCATATGAATACGCAACCGCTGCTCGTGCATATGCCTGTTGTGGTGATACCTCATCCTTTGTCTGGTAGTAATCTGTAAGTAACTTCTTAGCTTGTTCTGATAGAGATTGATCTTTTGTTCTGTCTATTTTGATTCCAACGTAGTCTTCTGTGGTTTCGAGGTATACAACTTCAGCGGTTGCGACTTCCATTTCTTGCTCCTATATCCTTCTCCAATCTGCGAACCTCAACTTTGCTGCGACACCGGAGAAGGTGTTATTTGTTATGATGTCTTGTATTTCTTTCTTAGAATATCCCGCAATTATCATATCGTTGATATCCTTATATTCTATATTATCAGGCCACAGGCATACGCTTTTCCCCTGATCAATCGTCTTCTCTATCTGTTTGTTGATCTCCTTATTTCTAGGTTCATTGTCATAGATGACTGTGAGGTCACCTTCCATATTACTAAAGTCTGCTCCGGCGACTGCAATGCAGTTATCTAGAAACAGACTATCTAACGGTCCTTCAACAACAAGAATAGGTTTACTCTTATCTACCTTATCCAGACCAAAAATCTTATCACGATCTTCATCAATTTTGATGGTGATATACTTAGGTTGTTCATTACCAAAGGCTCTACCCTGATACGCAAACACCTCACCATCTTCACCACGGAACGGAATAAGCAACCTTGGATGATCACCATCCAAAGAAGGAAACTTACCTTTGATTATCGAATTCGTGAATTTAAAAAATGACTCGCATAGATACAAATCGGAGAGCGATTCCACAGGGAGTTTTCGTCTTTCAACAATCTGTTTCGCTGGGTGGTCATCAGGTAGGTTCTTAATAGATTTAAGCCCCTCAAGGATACCCTTTTTGCGAAACACTGGTGCATTGAATTTGAACTCCGGCTGGGGACTACTGCGAGTTTCGACCCCCTTTTTGTATCGTTCCATTATATAGTCTTTGTAGGTTTTTGAGTCGATTGTCTTGATCAGATTACCTAAAGACGCACCAGTGCCACAATTATGACACTTGAAGAACAGGTCATTCTTCTTACGGAAGACAAATCCCCTTGCCTTAATTCGTGATTTCTGGGAATCCCCACAATAGGGACAACGGAAGTTCCATAGATTATCGCCCTTCTTCTTGAACTGCTGAAGATAGGGGCTGATAATGTTTAGGTATTTTGTATCAATATAAGACATTCATAGACAATAACAGGTCTATGGTAAAATGTCAAGTAAGATTCACCATTTTGTGTAAAATAAATCCTGCGACGATTGATGATCCGATAAGGACATGCCGCCATTTCTCTAGGACGCCCACCCTTGCAGCAAGTTCGTCCTTAATCTTCTGTATCTCTTTGTTCTGTTCAGTGTGCTGTTGAGCTGCAGCAGTCATAATCTCTTTTGTGTTTGTGGTGATACGAGAGTGCAATTCGTCTATCTTAGCAGTCAATTCTGTGCGACGGATTTCTAGTTTAGCAGCTGCTGCTACGGTGGCCTCTTCTTGTCGAGCAATCTTCTCTTCATGTACGGCAAGCATACGATGAATAGAGTTGGAGACATCAGTTAGTTTTTCAATCGCAACATCCAAACGGTCATGTATTTTTGCTTGGTCCTGCAACTCTTTTTTGAGAAGTTTAACCTCTGTCTCCAACTCTACCATAATATTTACTTCTCAGATTTCAACATGGTTAGAACACCCCATGCGATAGCTGCCATTGCAGCATATTTTGCAAATGGTCCAAGGAATAGTACAACTAGTCCAACACCGATAAGTGCGCCGCCATCCCAAGAAGTACGTTCCATAATTCTGTTTTTAATCCAATCAAACATATTATTTCTCCTTTTCTATCTTTTCTATTCTCATTTGCAAATCATCGATTTTTTCAGTAATCTTTGGATACCTTTTTCTCCAAGCATCCTCTGGTTGCTCAAGCCACTTCAAACCCCACTTTGCAACCAAATAATCTACTAATGCATCAAACTTAGAATAACCCCAAAGACCAATCCTTGTGGTACTTAGATATGCAAGAGCTGCTGCGCCTGCTAATGAACCAATAATACTTGTGTATAACCAGAGGCGATCACTGGCAAGTCTCTCAACCATTTCCCACATATCAACCCCAATCGGGTATTGAACATTTTGTACAACGACAAGATTTGCAGACTTCTGTCTGACCCATGATTCCACCATCGCTACTGTAACCACGATGATCAACCATTTTGTTTGTTCCACAATGCGACTCATGACCACAATTTTTACAATAGATCACGCCCCATTCTTCTGACATCATTAGTCTTCTTCCCTTGGAATGATTGACCAACGACCACAGAGAACAACTGCATAGTATGCGGCATACATCTTCCATTTAGGAATGGCGGGGTCAGCGTCTTTCATTGCCATCAGAAATACATTGTCTGATGCTTTCTTTGCAGCCTTGTAGTTACTGATAATTTCATATACATTGGGGTGTTCATCAAGAACACCTTCTTTTTCACGATACTGGCGAATACGTTTGTAGAGAAGGTCATGAATGATAGCAGCACGGGCAATGTCCCACGGAGAAATCAACCACCAGATTGCACGGGGTACACTAGCAAGGTCTGTCACAAATCCCTTAGTACAAGTGATCTTACTTGCAGGACATTTCACACCAACTGTCTCTAGTGCGCCCTCATCAATCTCTTCATTCTGATATGAGAGAGAGCGTTCCAGAATCCACTTCTTAGGTGGATGGAATTCAGCTGAAATTTTATTATTGAACTTTCCCATCTTCCTCTTCCTTATTCGGTACTACTGCATTTTCGTAGTAGACAATGATCTGCTTCTGTTGTTCTATATATCGTCTCAGTTCAGCAAAGTTTAGACTAAGGTTTTCGTAGTCCTTCACTGATAGCGCAATGTACGAATCCGCTCCATTTTTCTTTTCATATGACTTAATAAATTCATCGTAGTTTACCTTTGAAACTACATAAATCTTAACGTCATTTAGTTGGACTTGTTTTGGTCTTGCTACTACCGGAATTTCCGTTTTTACTACCTTTGTCACCGTCACCACCTTCGGTGGCATTATCCGGCCGCACCCCATTAGGGTCAGTGATAATAGCAAGATCGTCCCATAAACGATTGGTCGCATTTTGCATCCTCTTCTCTATCAAACCCGGTTTCTTATTCGCCAAGTGAGTTAGGTTATGTTTTCGCAGAGTGTTACGCAACTGGTCACCATACTGTTCTGCTACTTGTAATTCTTTTTGTAGTTCTCTATTTAGTTCTGAATTTCTTTGAACATCCTCAATCATCGTATTGATAGTTTCTTCTTGCAGTTGTGCAGCTACTTCTAGTTTCGCATTGTTTTCGGTCAGGATAGCAATACGCTCTTGAGTGTCCTTGTAATATATGTACCCACCGTAACCTACGCCACCTATTACACCCATGATAATCAGGAACAGATAAACTTTAATCATTACTGAATATACATGTTAAGTTCATATCTCTTGTTGTCGAGATTAGCAACTTGAATATGTACCTTCTGTTTTTTGTTAGTATCTAGGATGTAACTGTTCGTCTTACCACTGCTTGGTTTTCTTGGACCACTCGCAACCTTACTATCAATCTCATCAGGGTCTACTATCACGCCTTTGCTCTTTGCGAACTTGTATGCGTGTTGCATAGCACCAGAGAAGTCCTTGTGATACAGTTCGTATCCAGATGAAGACTTTGCAGCATTCACTGGTTGAATATCAGCCATAGGTTTGACTGTATCGTGTCCAGAACCATATGCCATCTCAGTTGCAACTTCCTCTTTGACCTTTTCAATGAACTTACTCTTGTTCTTTCTCTCTTCTCGTTTTGCACGGCGAGTTTCAAGACGAGCTCGGTGTTCACGATATGCCTTAGTGCGAGCGTCCATCATGGAACGGTCAAGTAGGGTCTTCTTCTTTTTCTTGACTGCATCAGGTGGCATTGCAACATCGCCACTACCGGCATTATTTGCGGGAGCATCTTCTTCTAATCCATTGTAAGGCGATACTTCTGTCCATCGTTTCATTTTATGTCCTCCAAACTGACGTATATCTTTTCCTTTGTTTTCATTATTTTGCAATCTTATCAAGGGTCTTGTTCGCCATTCTTGCGTCTGGGTGTTTAGGATTGATACTCACAACCTCTCCATTCACAAGATCGCTCATGTTTGCAGACTTTCCAATTTTATCTAAAAGACTATGTAGTCTATCTTTTTTGTCATATCCATCAATTTCGTAACCCTTTTTGCCACGAACTTCTATCTTAGTCTTTGGGTTCTTAGTATCAGTAATTTTTAAAACGTCCATAGATTTATCTCGAATGAGCTGCAACTTATAGACTTCTTGCATAAATTTTTGATAGCTTTTCATTTTATGTCTTCCAAACTGACGTATATTTTTTCTTGTGTCTTAACATGAATAATAGGAAATATGTCAATACCAAGAATTGTATCTAACGGTGCTTCATCGTCAAACGCAACTACCTTGTCACCCTTCTTAGCAGTTAATTCTTCCTCTTCACTATTTAGGATATCATTGACTAGAGTGTACTCTCCCTTGGGGAGTACCTCTCCAAATCCAATGACTTCCTCTGAAATTGTGTTGTCTATCTCGTATCCCTCTTCTTTGAGATACTTCATGAACTCCTTCTCGAAAATATCAGGGTCTTCAACGTGTTCTTTGAATGTATCTTTCAGTAGGAACAGGGCTGCAGCATAGGTTCCCAACTTAGTCCTAAGTCCGGGCACCTTACCAAAAATCTTTTTGATGTTGAATACGAGTTTGTGAAGAACAGTGTATGCGTTCTTCTTCTCAGCAGTATTGAGGTCAGTGGGTTGCATACCACGGGAAACAGTCTTTTCCATCACTCTTTGACCGTCTTTATCGATAATACCCAGTTTAAAAGCAGGCATCTGGTCAAATGGTGTTACAAGCAGTTTTATGAACCTGTATGTAACAAATAAGTCTATAGCTCTTCCCATTAGATTTTCCTTAATATATCTATAACACCTTCATCCAAATCAATTTCGTTCAGTTCATCTGGATTAATCATATTTAGGAAAAGTAGGAAAGACTTCAAGACTTCAAGATATTCTGGTTGTGTCTTAAAAAGTAAAAGGGTAACACATGCCTCATTTCCAAACAAGTTCCTAAGAATAATAATATGGTTCAGAAGCAACCGTTCTTTTAATACTCCACTCACTCTATACTTCTTTAGTAGACGTTTAATATACTTAAACCTCTTCATATCATCATGAAACTCTTTTTCACCTTCACAATGTGGATTCTCATAATGTTTAATAGCATACATCATGAAATTGTTAGTAGTTATCTTCTCATACATTTTATTGAATAGAAGCAGTCAACCTACACGAATTATCCTCTTGCATTTCATAATTTAGTACTAGTTTTAGACCACCCTCTACTTGATGCGAGATACCGTCATCTGCTTCAAACTCATCAAATGGCGTATCCAAACCTTTACCGAAACGACCACCAAAACTGGTTAGGGGTAAATCAAAGGAACCACTTTCACCTTCCATCATTGGGACTTCACCAAAGGTTAGTCCAATCTTACTTAGAGAATTTCTCATCTTACCAACAACCATCTCAGGGATCATTGTTCCGTCCATTGTAGCTCTTGCCACTGTACCCACGAAAGAATTAAGCGCCTTCACAACTCTGGGATCAGAATAATCACCTGTTGGAATGTCTTGGTTTAGAGAAGCAATAGTTGTCTGAAATGTGGCTTCGTCTAAAGTTTCTTCGGATACGAATTTCTTAAATGTTTTCATTTTTCTTCGTCCTTCGGTTCTACGTCACAGGGATAGTAATCTCTAATTTGTTCTTCAAGGAATTTAGGTTCTTCTTTTTTCTTAGTAAAAACTTTGGTGACAGGTTCGATTGCCTTGCCCCAATTTACCTCTGATAAAACTTCAACCATTTAATTCTCCCATTCGTAAAATGGCGGGGGGGACAAGCCCCCCACACCAAAGTAGTATACTATTATGTAAGCGCTGGACCTGTTCCAAGATCACCCGTAACATTTGTAGCATGAGCAATCCAGTACCAAGCAGCACCTGTCCAGAGACAAGTTGCACTTTCACCAATAGCGTTGAAAGTAGCAATATTACCTGCACCACCGGGAGTGGTCAAAGTAACTGTAGGTGGATTCGTTACTGCTTCTTTAGCAATAAACGTATGAAGCTGACCAGTTACAGTACCGTCAGCCAAGGTAACTGCACAAGCAGCATCTGCACCACCAAGAAGGTGAATACCTTTGGCGAGGTTGGCTGCACCGTTTTCAACGATGTTTTCTACTGTGTTGGTTGCCAGAGGAACGGGATTAAGGTTCAAAAAGTTTGCAACAGAAATCTTCTTGTTGATTGGTGTACCCGTTGGGTTATCAATCACATGCAAAAGGTCTTCTGTAGCGATACCTGTCGATAGGTCTGTTAGGGCTGTAATCTTCTTATCTGCCATTTTTGGCTTCTCCTTATAAAAACCCACGAAATTGTGGGAATGCTATTGTAGATATTAGTCAGTACCGCCAGGTTTTACATCCTCTAGGTCTTCACTATTCTCTACATCACTCTCCTCATTGGGAGTATCATCATTAAAATCTTTTGCAAAGGCGTCACACTGCTGATATGCACCCATAAGTGCCTGCAACAATGATTGGTCCTCTGCGAATTTCTTCTGCGCTTCTGCCATACGGGTCCGAACCGCTTCAATGTCTTTCGCAATAACTTGTTTGCGTTCATTAATCTTATCAAGATCGATCATAATTTCTCCTTTTCATATTATGACATAGTATATAGTTATTTATACAACTTATGCAGCAACAGTAATTGTTCCTGCGGCACTGCCGATTGCAGCTGCGTTAGTAATTGTAGAAACGGTGTTTCCTTCTTGGTTCAAGTAACCACGTTGATCCTCTAGTCGGATAAATTCACCCTGATCACCATTGTTTGTTCCACTCTCTAGAACAAAGTGATCAAGAGACATTTCGTTAATTGTACCACTGTTCAAGGCAAGAGCGTTTGCTGCGATTGAAAGAACGTCATCTGCGTTTGTCGCAGCATTAGCGGCAGCAATTGCAAGTTCAAACGTGAGTCTGTTCGTGCTTGAACCACTGACATACAGAAGGTTGTGTGGACCACGACCAGAACCAGTTCCTTGGTTGCCGTTTGTAACAGCAAGGTGTGGTGTGCCGCCATCGGTAGCAACTTCAACTTCTTCGTTGAAGGTAACTGTAGCACTCAAAGTGCCGCCATCAGACTTATCAAATGCACTGATATTCCAATCAATAGCAGTAATATCTGCGAGGTTCAGAGAGGCACTTAGACCACCAATCGCAACAATAACTTCTTCCTGTGTGCGACCAGCACGACCACCAGTTCCAGTTGTTTTCTTAACCCAACCTTGTTCTGTGGCATATACGTTTAATTTCTCAGCGTCTGTGAAGTGTTTTGGTTTAGCTTCAACAGCGTCCGAATTTCCCCATAAAGGCATTGTTTTTCTCCTTATTCTTGCAAGAATAGATTTTACTTTTATTTAGGTTATTTGAAACCTAGACGCTTCAACTCAGCAATGGTTTTACCCACTTCTGTGTGGTAAACGCCTATACCACCCTTAGATTCCCACTCTACAATGTTCTTCTTATAATCATCAATTAATATGTTTGGTTTCCCATCAGTAGTTGCATATTTCTGTTTGTCTGCCCTCTTCACAAGATTGATGTTACGAGGTTTAATCTTAGTATTCTTCTTCAACCACTTTTTCTTACCCGCCCTAGAGTTATCATCACGATCAGAATAAGCAGAAAGGATGTGCGTGTCATACTTCTGAATAAAAGAATATAACCGTTTTGCACCCGGCATCCAATCTAGATTTGCCCAGAAATCCTTTGTGTCCCTAATCTTGTTCCAGCGGTCATCCTTACCGAACTTAGCAAAGGGCATTCCAATAACTTCCTCAGCACGGCCGATAAAGTTACATAGAACCTGATCCATATCACAATAAATTTCTGGGAGATCATCACCAGATGCCTCCATCATATCCAACAAACTTTTCATTTCAACCATCAATTTTGGGTTTAGTATCCACTTTAGCAACTTTTCCACCTGTCATGGTCTTTGAACCTTTAACGGGTTTGAGCTCCTCATCTTCTTCATCATACTCTTCTTTAGAGGATTTGTCAAGTGCTTTCTCGTCCAAACCCCAAACTTTTGCAAGTGCTTCCTTCATTGAAGCAACCTTGAAGTCCTGTGCAGCTGCAAACTCAGCATTTTCACCGGGCGTAAGACCAACAGCATATTCACGATAACGGTCTGTACCGACTTCCATTGCAGGAACATCTTCTGGTACTGCGAAACCTTCTTTGACTTCATATGTCTTACCAGCAACAACGAAAGTTTTTTCGCCCTTGTCTTTGGCAGCCTTTAGTGCCATTCCAAATGCGTTACCTTCATCCTTTACTTTACCTTTTACTGCCTTAGATACTGTCTTACGACGATTGTGAAGATACTCATCAGAATCATCAGTGTCGCCATCGTTGTCGATGTCCTTGTCCTTACGATCCTTGAACTTCTTCTTGACTGCTTTTGGTTGAACTGCATCCAACCCCTCACCATCATCAGACTTGTTGTTCTTATTGGTTTCAGCAACCTTCTTAGCTGCTTCTGTCCAAATACCTAGAATCGAAGATTCAAGGGTTTCGGCCTTTGTGTCAAAATATTTCTTACCCATCTTTATTCTCCTTGAGTTTTCTATTCATCCGTTCTAGGATTGATTCTTTCTTGGGTTGTAGTTCTTCTTTAAGTGCAGACAACATATCCTTGTAAGACTTTCCAATTTTTGCCTGAAACTTTTCTTTCTCTGCGGGTCTTTTCATAGAATTGTATTTCTGCTGAACTGCAATAGCCATCTTCGCAGGAATTTTAACTTTCTTACCGTCAGCAAACTCAACATCGAAACGACCATTCAGTGATTGTGCTTTTCGCATCTGCATCATAATATTCTTTGATGCGCCCTTTACGTCATCATCAGTTGCAGAAACATCCTTTGAGAACTTCTGTCGCATATCTGGATCAGCACGCATTGCACGGCGAGCATCAGCTGCAGCACCCTCTTCAACATCCTCTGGATGATGACTGCTCATCAGTGACTTAACTGTTTTGACATCCAACTTCATCAGTTTCGCAATCTCTTCTGCGCTCTTCTTGTCTTTGATATACTGGTGCAACTGAGACATCTTACCTTCATCAAGGTCAACTTCTTCAATAAAAGATAATTTATTTTTGGAGTCTTCAAAACTAACAGGATCACCAATTTTTAGTTTGAGAACTTTTTGAGAACTTTTCATCTGACCCCAAAGACTTGCTCTCGCACCTTTAGCACGATCACGGATTTTCTTTGCTTTATTTGGGTCTTTTTCTATACCAATAACTTTTAGTGAATTAGAATCTTTTCCTTGAGTTACAACATAAATTTCATCACCCCCACCATAAAGACGGGCAAAGTCTTGAAAATCATCAAGACTATCTTCATCAAGGTCAACTTCTTCCATCTTCATACCCAACATTTTACCAATCTTAACCATACTCTCTTGACCACTTGATGTAACTCTGTCATATTCGTATCCATACATGTCATCAAATGCTTTTCTGGCATCTTTTATACTTTTTGCCTTAATGAGTTTATCTAAAGATTCCTGACCGCTGGTTGTCATACGCTTGCGCTCAAACTCAAGATCATCAATATGTTTTTTTATTTCATTGAGATTTTCATCAAGGTCAACTTCTTCTGGGACATAATCATTTTTCTGCATCATCTTTATAACTGTATCAACCAGTTTAGTAGCCTCTTTTTCTGAAGTGGGCATACCCTTTGCAACCATCTGTATGCCTTCTTTTCTACTTGTAGATGGTCCCATAAGTTTTTTTGCTTTTTCAATCCTTGGTTTGTTTGCTTGCATCGTCGCATTGTTCATCTTACCTTCATCAAGGTCAACTTCTTCTGTAATCTTGTTCTTTGCGAAATAATCAGCAATTGCCTGTGCATCGTCAAAAGACTTCTGACCCCTCTCACCTTTGATACTTACGAAGAAACTGTCAGCACCACGGTCAAAGTCAGCAGTTCCAACTACCTTACCACCGAACTTAATTTCAATTTTGTCGCCATCCTTGGTTACTTTATACTTACCTTTACCACCGTGAGCAAGAACCTGTTTTGTTCCTTCATCAAGGTCAACTTCTTCTTTCATTCCTGCCAATTTATATGCTGTCTTAGCAAGTTGAGTGACTTTCATTTTCCTCATCTTGTCTTGATTTTGTTTGCTCACCCCGTTCCAGATTTTCATAATTAATGATGCGGTAAATGTATCAACCATTACACCATCAATCTTCGTTGCTTGTTTGTCATCAACAACCTTTTGAATTTTATCAATCGTTCCACCAAACGCAGAACCACCTACCTCATCAAGGTCAACTTCTTCCCGCAACTTATTAATCTCAGCACCCTTCATATTGTGCTTGGTAATAAGTTTTGTTACTGCGCTTTGACTCACGAAAGGAATATCTGCCTTGAACAACTGGATAAGTGCTTCTTTGTCTTTACCCACCTTGTCCATCATTGCGCTAAGTTTATCAGCATTTGATGTACTGATTTTCTTATCACGCATAGGTTCATATGCCTTCTTCAACCTCGCAATCTGAGAAGAACTCATTGTAGCTTCATCAATCTGTGTTTCTTCTGTAAGAGGATACATCTCTCGCAGCGCATCGGCCATTGTTTTTCTGTAATTTGACATAGGATTTTCCTTTATTATATTCTATTTATATATTTATAAGTTACCATGCTTTGCATGACCAGTATCTTGCTTTCCATTTTGGGCCGGGATTATCACAATTGTGTCGAGCACGGAAGCTTTTCCTTCGTGATGGAATGTCTTTTTGGATTTGCATGTTAGGATCACCGAACTCGACCTTGACTACATTGCCTTTTTCATTCTTGACATACACCTTGGACTTTTTAACATCACCCTTTGTGGGTTTGTTTAGAGTGACTTTACGACCTTGATATTCTGATTCTTCCTCAATCTCACCCCACTCATTTAATTCTTTCTCTTCTGGTACACAATTGGGCACTTCTTTATTACCCTTCTTTTTCATACCAACCTGTTTGTATCCAACCCAACAAGCTTCTTCTATCTGTTCAACCTGTTTTGCTAGGTCTTTATCTGCTTTACCCCAAGTGCCACTACTCTTTGTCACGAACGAGTTGACCCTCGCCATCGCCCACTGTTGTGGTGTGGTGCCGGGACGATGACCCGTTTTCCATGCTGCCATACCACGATCATATACCTTCTTGAGAATAGAGTATGGCATACCAGACTTATCTGCCTTCTTCACCAGACCTTCAATCTTTTCGTCTAGTTGCACATCTTCAACCTGAGTGTCAATATAATCAGACATGTCATCCAAACGAGATACTGCTGTTGCAACCTTGTTTGTCCACCATGTAGGTAGATCATCTTCATCACCAAGTTTAGTCAGTTCACCTTGCATCTTCATCAATGCTTTTTGAGCAATCTGAACCTTATTTTTCATAGACGCAACATCAGTGTGACCATCCTCACCCAACATCCTACTGACGTTATCTAGGAAAGACTCATTCTTTGAGAGGTATGCAGCGATAGCCATGTCCTTGCGTTTCTCTTTAGACTTACCCCTAAACTGTGGTGCATCTGACTTCTCGAAATCATCGATGTAATCACCTTGATCTGCATCTTTAGGTAACGCTTCGCCATACATCTGTTTGAACTTCTTAGTGTGTGTGGATGGTTTAGTTTTTGCAGAAGCATCGCCGGGAGCAGGACCAGCCTTCTTTGCTTTGAAGTGTGCATCCCTCTTGGATTTGGTAGACTTGGCCATATCACCAGCATAGTACTTTGCTGGTTGTGTTCCATCCTTATCATCTACATCTTTGTCCTGTTTGACTTCATTGATCTGTTTAACGAAATCACTAAAGGTCTGCATTGTTTCTTCTTCTTGATATTCTGCCTTGAGTTCTTTGGGGAGTTTACCATCATCAACCAGTTTGTTGATATACTGAACAAGTTTTCTACCGTCCTGACCCTTATACTCTTGGGCAATCCTTGCTGCGATATAAGAAGCAGTCTTGTTTTTTAGTTCTGGTTTTTTCATATCAGTCGCATATTGTTTGACCATTTTTTCATAATCTTTAGGGTGGTTCAATTGACTAATTTTTGCTAGTGCTACTTTATACCATGCCATCTCATCAAGTTCATCTTCTTCACGCAACCGTGGTTCTCTACGATTGTCAGATGGTTTCTCCATGCGTAGGTTCTTCGGGTCATTATTCATTGGGTTGTTGTCTTTATGTCCAACGTCCATACCCTTAACTGCCTTGTCACCCATTGCCCTACGAGCCTTGTTCCTTGAAGAACGGCGAGCAATCTGTTCTGGTGTTCCTTGGTAGTTCGCATATTCTTTAGCGTAGTTGCGCTCATCAAGACCTTCTTGTGCGAGAATCTTTATCAGTTCACTCTTTTTAGGATCAAACACTGAGTCTCCAAGCTGGTTTCCCTCTTTGTCTACTTCATATCCATACCATTCTCTACCACCTTTGTAGATGATATAGTGTTTCTTACCAATCTTCACGGATTCATCTGGATATCCAACATCCTTACCCTTAACTGATTCTTTAAATTCTTTGCGTCCAAGTTTTTTATTCATTAATTTGACAGCATCAGAATAAGATAAATCTTTGTCAACATATACCCATGAGTCTCTAATACCACCCCGAACTTTTCCATCATAATTCTTCGACAATTTCCAAACCCAATATCCACCCTTTTCTTTTGGTTGGCCATCTAGTTTTTTAGTTCTACCAAAAGCATATGTAACGTCATTTTTATTTTTTCTTGCAGTCTTTTTATATACAGAAGCGTCTTCATCAAGTTCAACTTCTTCAGACTTCAATGCAAAGATTTGTCCTGTAGGTCCACTCATTGGTTTTACACCAACAAGGTCTTCAATGATCTCATAACCCTTCTTCTCAAATTTATCAATCTCATCAGTAGGGACATTCATGATTGTCATCTGGCCAGACTTCTTCATGCGAATAAACTTAGGTGGTTTCTTGTCTGTAAATATGGGTGGTTTCCCTGCGGCAACTCTGGACTTGTCAAAGTCCTTCAATTTCTGTAAGGGAGATTTTGCTGCTGTCAGAGGTTCTTCACCACCAAGACTATCTTTATATTTTTTAGCACCATCAGACTTTGCTTTATCATAAACTGCATTTTCATCAAGTTCAATCTCATGTAACCATGCCTTATGAACCTTGCCATCCTCTGCTACGAATGAGAGATAGTTTGTACCCTTACGAACAACCTCACCACTGACACCGTTTGCCTCTACAACTTCACCCACGTTCCAGATTTTACCTGTGAGGTATGCGTCACGCAATGAATCATAGTCATCACCCATTTCACGATCTTCACGAATACCCATTCCCTTACGAACGTCAAAATAGTATTTCTTCTTATCGGCGTCGTTCAATGTATTGGGGATACCCTTTTTGAAATCATCAAACTTACCATCTGATGCTGCCTTTCTGAGTTTGCTGGCAGACATCCCGGCAACGCCATCTGCGTCTGGATCACGCTCTCCAGCAGATACCACTTTGACTGAATCAAATTTGAATAACTGATTACCTTTTTTGTCTGGTGCATCATTATATCTCTGTAATAGGGCATCGAAATCTTTTACTCTATCGCTTCCCACCACAAGAATTAAATTTTTATAACCATCCTTGTATAGTTTCTCAGCAATGTTGATGACAGTCTTAGCCTTATTATCTACAATAATGTTCTTCTTGTACTTGGGGAACATCTTCCTCATCCACGCAATTTTCAAAGAGTGCTTTAGGGGGTCTTTAGGTCCAGTAGTATGTGAAGGATATATGAAGAATGGATTGCCCTTTGCTACAGAAGCAATCTTTTCAATAACGGCCTCATGCCCAATCGTGCTTGGATTGAATCGCCCGAATCCAAATACAACAGTTTCTTTAGCCTCTGTGATATCTCTAAAACTACGCATCTATTTCATCCAATTTTTGACAGCTGTGAAGTTGTTAAACGAGAACTCCATACGGTCCACCAGTTTAACTGCACCACCACTTATTCTGTCAATAGCAACATATCCTTCGGGATTTGTCACCTTAAATCCATTTGAGGTCTTAATAAAAGTATCGGTCAAACCCTTTACACTATTTAGTTTATTAACGATTTGCATCTTCGCATCAACCAATAGGTTCTGGAAGGTGATGATCTGTGTTAGATTTTGAGTGTGTTTTTTTATTTCACGGCCATACTCTTTCTGCATGTCAGTGTATTTCTTCTTACCCTTGTCACTCTTAACCTTGTCAATCTGTTTCTGGATAGAGTCAAACACCCACTTCTCATAACCCTTTGCATGTGCGGCAGGATTACTAATCTTCTCACCCGCACGAACCTTTGAGTTATTGTAAGTCTTGAGAGATGCACCAGCAATCGCACCCGTCATACCGTTCTGCACAGTAAGGAACTTACGCAACCCATTCGCATTGATCTTATTGAAAGTTTTACCAACTTGTGATAGTATAGCAGTGATTTGTTCTGTCTCTTTAGCAGTAAATGTTGCCTTACCAGATGCGTCCTTATAGGTTGCATCATCCATCCAAACGCTTGATGGGGTTTTTAACCCCTTAATATCTGCACCAAATGATGCTTTCATACCCTGTAGGGTGTCGCCTGTATATGTGGTGTGCCAGACAATACCAACTTTTGCTTTGTTGATAGTCTTACCTAATACGCTATCAACAGGTATAGCATAGACAATAGTGTTAGGCTGAAAAGTATAATACTTGACGCCATCGATAGTCTCTGTTTCCACATCGTCAGTGAACATGAGGTCACCCTGTAGTACCCCCTTGATACCCAACTTAGAAAACTCTTTAAGTGCAACTTTAAACTTTTCATTTAATGCTCCAGATAAATCATCATCAATTTCTTTTGTGGTCTTGTATAATTTGGGTGAGACGTTGAACACAGATTTCTTGGCCACAAAAAAGTCACCTGTCTCTGGTTCAACACCAGCGAAGATTGCTGGCGCACCGTCCCACTTAACCGTCATGTTTACACTAGAACGTGCAGAACCCGCTAACATATCTCGTAGAGAACGCAGGAAGTCAAGTGCAGCTCTACCACCATCAACACCATAGTTAAGGATTTCATCCTCTAGATGTTCTAGGTGAAGGTTCTTACCGCCCTTATCTTCTAAAAGAACAAAAGGTGAACAATTACTAAACTGTTCAAAAGACAACTTAGGACCAGAGGTCTTGAAATCTTTCTTACGCATAACAGTTTTTGCCACCAACTCCAACTCATTTCCTTTGAGGTTGAGGACAAATGGCATATTGATATTCGTCTTCATGTCATTGATAACAGCTTCAGCATCAGGACCAAGCTGTGCTATCTTTTTACCATACTTGGAATAAGACTGCTTGAATAGACGAGTCAGTTCAGAAGGTGTGATAGCTTTCTTATTACGAGCATCATTCACCCTGTCCATAAAGTGTCGAGTGAACTCAACATCAATACCAACCTTTGCGAACAGCCGATCAGCAAACTTCTCTACCTGATTTAAATCTGATTGTGTTATCATTATGACCTACCTGTAGCTTTCATTGCAACACCCCTTACATGTGCTTCCATGTTCTGGGCATTAATAATCTCAACTGGTAATTTTGTAGATGTTATGTTAGATTTAAACTCTTCAGCAGCACCAGACACCATTTCATCTGCATCCTCTATTATCCATATCTTTTTGATTTCAAAATCATCAATTACAATCTCATCCCAGTTATCATCAGTTTTGCGGCGTTGCATATAACGAGTCAATGTATTCTGAACCTGTGTGGAATTTTTTTTGAATACTTTCTCAACACCATCCAAATAATCCTTTATAAGAGATTGCATTATCCTACCAGCATTCTTTACTTTAGAATTTTTATATGTCACATGCATGTGCATCCATTTGTCAAAATCATCTTTACCTTTTGGTGCATCTCCACCAAAGGCCTTTCCATATTTTTTGATTAATACTTTCAATAGTATTTCAAGACCCTTTTGCATTTTCGCAACATCATCGGAACCCCACGGACCTCTGAACCAATTAAAACCAAGCATCCTTCTACCAGATGTTTCGGGAATAGACATAAGGTCTTCTTTTGCTGATGCAAGAATGTTTCCTTCCAGTTCAATAACAAGACCACTACCTCCCTGTACACCTGTAACAATAGGTGTTCTATCCATATTTGTAAATGCAGATATGGAACGATTTGAGTTTTGAATTTCATACAACTGATCAAAACTAGTCATTCTTGTTACATGAAAAACTGTTGCTCTAACTTCCTTCGGGAATATTCTTTTAAACATAGAACCAGATAGAGGCAGCCACATATGATTTGCTGGCGAACCGGGCCCACCTCTTCTTGCTGAAGTGGCTGACATATCTGATCCACCTTCTGCCCTAGTAAAAATAAGTTCTGATAAACTTAATGAGTGGGTGGGTGCGAAATCTAATTCCTCGTATAAAGATTTGAAGGTTTTCATTTCATAGCCTAAAGTCTAATTTTAAGTCCAACACGGGTAGAACCACTCGAAGCACCCCCATATGTTGACAACTCAAATCTCTTGAACTTTGGTAATGATGGCATTTTTAATATATTATCTCCTCTATCTAAAAAATATACTTCAAAAGAATCATCAGACCTACTATGAATAACAAAATAGTCATCACCACCTTCCTCAAAGTGATCCAATATTATTTTATACATCTTAGTCATTATTGTTGTGTCATCGGTAATAAAATCAGATGGTAATTTTCCAGATTTTATTACACCTTCATCGCCAGCTAAACCAATTTTTGAATCTATTGAGTTATAAAAATCAATAAGTCCTACAAAAGTACTAGGAAAACCACCTTTTAACATAAGTTTTTTTACGCTGCCGTCTTTTGTCTTTAATGTATCAATATATACATTTGCAATTTCTTCAAGCAATTCTGGTTTACGACCAGACCTTTTAACAGACTTATCAAAAAAAGCAACTTGTGACTTTCTATTACTTGTACCTTTTATTTCAAATTGCACACTTTTATTTTCAATTGACATTACCAAGTCAGGGATTGTAGAACCCGCTTTTGCAATCTTATAATCATTTGAAAATTGTAAATCTTTTTTTCGACATATCTCCATAACATGCTGTGCAACCATATCTTGTGTTTTTGATCCAGCCCCAACTCTTCCTTGAGAAGAACCACTAGGTTTAATAACAGCACTTATTGAAACGTATCCATCTACACTTTTATCAAATCCTTTGAGAGATATTGGAGCAAGGGTTGTCTTTCTACCACGAACACCAAATTCATCAGATTTGTGTAGAGTTGCTGGAATTGTAAAATAAACCCTGTCATTAGGAACTAATGACTTTATAACTTTTCCTGTTTTAGAATACAAAGAAGTTTTTTTCGCTATTTCAAATCCAGATTTATATTTGTATGTTGATTTATTTGTTGGAGCATATGTTGTTCTTTCACCAGCCCCAGAAAAAGATTTATTATTTCCCACATCAGATGGAAAGTTTTTAGGACTAAAGGATGCTTCATTGATGAATAAGTCTTGAATCCTATCAACATGGGGAGTATATGATTCTGTACGGGGGCGTAATTGCCGTACATAGTGATTGAGATTAGACATTCAACTGCTCCATGTGTGTGTTATATTCTATTTATATAACATGGAACTTGATGGGTGTCAATTAAATAAAGTCTTCTAAACTTCCAACTTCTTTTTTCGCAAACCGGCCAATCAGGCGTTCTGACTTACCCATATTCCCTATTGTGGCTGCAGATAGGTCCGTATAACAGACCGTTGTGAACCTCTGTCCCGCACCACTAATAGGTGTAACACAGTGTAAACTCTTAGAATCTGCAATACACACGCAGTTATCTGGGAGATCAAGACCTACACCCCAACGAGGGAATGAGAGATACGCTCCCGTGTATTCGCCCTGTCGATGACAACTCATAGTTGTATACTCAACATCCTTCCCATCGCTATGAACACCCATGGCTTTACTCTGCATTGCACTGTACCGATTAGCACTCAGGGTGGTGATCATACCATGACGATGCTCTGGTGCGATTGCTTCTTCTGCGAACCTTTTCTGTCTATTGTAAATCTCTGGTGCAGCTTTCTCAAATGCACGTTCAACATCAACACACAATGGTTTCAGTGCTTTCCAACTCTCCTCATTGGATATGTTAATTTTTCCTGTGAAACGTCCACGCTTTGCACCAATCATTACACTATTAATTTCGTTGGCATATGCGATCATACCCCACTTTCCATTTTTTGCTCTCACATGGTACGAATTGGGAGATCGAAGTTTGTAGTGTTCACCCTCAATCAATCCCTTAGCAGCCATCTCAACAGGGTCAATAGGACCAGCGCAGTTTGCTCGCATGGTAGATGATTCTTCGATGCCGTAGAGAACATCACGCATATCATCATTCGGAAATGCGTTTGTTACCACATAAGCAATAGGAACACCGGGCCCGTCAAGTGTAGCATCTGGACGCATGATAACAGTGTCCTCTGTTACATGAATAATCTCATCAAGATCAGACTCATCATAGAACTTACCGTTCCACTTTTCGAAAGTCTCTTTCTCACCATAATCATTCTGTGCGATTATATGCTTCATGACATCTCCATTTTATCAAACATATCTTGGGTAGTATATTTGCTGTCATAGTAAGAATATGTATCATATGATTTATCTCTATACTCATTCCTTAGCTCTTCATTAGCAGACAGCTCTTGCACCAAATCTCTGCACTCTTCCATGTTGTCATTAGAAAGCCATATTGTTCCACTATCTAATTCTGTTAAAGGTTTATCATAGTAACGATGAATACAAATATCCCCGTATTCTTTTCTGAACACAGGTATTGCTCCAACTGCAACAATTTCTAAGTGAGTAAACTCTAGGGATTTTTTAATAAATCTGTCCTCAAGTAAAGACAGCTGATAGCCAAATCCACATTTAGACATCCTATTCAGCATTGCTTTATTGTTATAATCACCAAAGACTGTCGCATCCTTTCCATATCTATCTTTCAAGTCTACAGTGTCTATTTCTGAGACAACTTCATCAAAAAACTTATTCCTGTTTTTTAACTCTATAAAAATAGGACTCTTATCTATTCCTTCAAATGTGGTTAAGTGGCCCAATTCTTTTAAATACTTATTATGGAAGTCAAACATCATGTCATAGTTTTTCCATCTCGCAGTCCGACCTATCCATTTGTGATGCTTCATATCTTGATCTTCAACAGATTTATGATATTCCTCATAGTGAGAAAATGATATTCCCGGCTGCATCAGGTGAATATCTATTTTCCTCATATCAAAAAGATTTGGAGTATTTACCATGTCTGCAAAATCACCAGTGTCGGAGTGTGCAAATATTATATCTGATTTTTCATAAGAATCTTGTAGCAATGTATTTCTTCTTAGTGAAGACTTGTTATGATCATGCTGAATAAACACCCTATATACGCCTAAGTCCAACAGTGTAGAAAACCTATCTTGACATTTTTTACTGTGATTAACAGACGGCAATGAATTGAATATAATTATATCAGAAGATTTACAGCCCTCATATACCTCATCAAAATCATCTCTGTCAAAGCGCACATGAACCAAATTCTGTATCTCATGGGAGTCGTTCCTAGACCACCTTTTATCCTTAGATGCATATACCATAGGAGTATGGGAGTTGTTGAGTAACCACCTCTCCAACTCTACAGTGTATTTTGTAACGCCGCACCCTTCGAGGCCTCGTCCTAGAACAATAGCTACTTTCATAGTTTATTTTCCCATTTCAAAAACTTTTCTTCTGTCCATTCTGATGTTTGTGTTGGGCCACTGTAATGAGTTATAAATTTGCCCCGTTTTCTCCAAGAACCCCAATCATCATCAAGCAAATTATATTTTCCATAATATTTTGAAACTAACACATTAAACACAGATTGGTCGTGTTGACCATTTTTAATATTTTTCCAACAATCTAATTCATCTTTCCAATACTGTTCAGTTAATTGTAAGAACTTTTTATCAAACAGTATCACTCCACTACAAAAATAATCATGTGTATCTGGAAGATTGTGTATTTGTAACTTTCTTTTATTTTTTTCTTTTCCTGATGGTGTTTGTTTTGAATTATCTAAAACTGCTGAAAATTTATCATAATTAAAAATATTTGGACAATTCTTTGTTATTACAGCATCACTATCTAGGTATAATATTTTATCATATTTTTCATACATTTTGTAAACATACAATGTATGATAACATGGTGCATATTCATTTCCTAACCAATCTGTGTTATATAAGCAAAAATAATCTGCACCAAATTTATCTGCATACTCTTTAGCTCTTTGATTCGAAAAACCATAAAGAGAATTGGAGTATGCAAACCTTTTTTTACCAGAAGTTTTGACTCCGTTAGGTTTTATATTAACTTGGAATACAAGAGTTTTCATTTTGGCATATAATCCTCATACTTCATAGTCTTACCGCTGTGTGCATTAGGGCAGTAAGTCTTCAGATTTTCAGGCGCAAGATTATTTAGATTGCGGTCAACGTGGTCTACTTGCAAACCCTTTTTATAATTTACTAAAC
>Ga0222716_10000209_pt1 | contig 48585 bp, 61 predicted proteins | sample C33_13DmetaG_FD_165044 | JGI IMG/M metagenome (GOLD analysis project Ga0222716, IMG submission 165044) | Estuarine water microbial communities from San Francisco Bay, California, United States - C33_13D | ecosystem: Environmental > Aquatic > Marine > Unclassified | place: USA: California... | reverse complement strand
TAGAGGAATTAGACAACTGGCAAAAAAATAGAATGAGTGCGGCAGAAGCTATGCCGCGCCTTTCTCAAGCTCAATTAGACTTTTTGACTCGCGGAATTTATCCAGACAATTCTTTTTTCGACAGCATTGAGGTCAAAGAAGATGTATGATATTCATGCAAAAGCCGTCCAAGATTACTCTAGGTTATCTGGTGATAATCTTGCTGACGTTATTTTAATGGTGGTGCTAAGTATTCAACAGCCGTGGTATGCTGTTGGTGAGCAATTAAAAGATGTAAAATTACATGGGATTGATTCCAGATTTATTTGGGGTAACAAGAAAAAAACTTATCAGTCTTTGGTGTCTCGTAAAGAATTTATTTATTCGCAGTACCTTGCAGTTTTAAATTCTAAAAAGTCTGATGATGATAAAGCCTTGTCACTAATGAATGTATTTTTACAAGTTGATGGTTTAGGGATGGCTAAGGCTGGCTTTGTTTGTCAGCTTACAGCAGGCTTGGTAGGCTGTATTGACATCCACAATCTGAAAATGTACAATATCCCCATGAAAGATTTAAAATTATCTAAGTCTTTAAAGTCTAAGGATATAAAAAACAAACGTGTTATGAATTATATTTCTATATGTCATAACATTGGAACTAAAAATCTTTGGAACACTTGGTGTAATTTTATTGCTACTAAGTCTAAGAAATTTGAAGATGGCTTTCATGTATCTAAAGTACATTATAGTTATCTTCAAGATGCGGTAAACTTTTAATCCAAACGGAGAGTTAAAATGGAAAATGTAGTTTCAATTTTTAATCGTGAGTTTCAACCGTCTGTTTTTGATAAGGGCTATGGCTCTGCTGACTTTGATGTGGCGTCAGTCCCTTTAGTTTATTTTAATGATCAAACTCAACAGTGGTATCCTTCTAAAAAGGTTTCTGTTGTCCGAACAGATACTTATGAGGAGCTTGGTGTGCATGGTGAAAGCTATAAACCTGTTGCACCTAAAGAATTAATTGATGCTCAACGTGCCATCATTATGAGAAGTGATTTAGATACTGATGGTATTGTAGAAAAAATTGAAACAAGCCACAATGGTGCGGCAACTTTTGTAAAATATAGATTGCCAAGCCATATGTACACAACACCAGATGGTGACACCGCTTGCCTAACTTTGCTTGGTGTAACATCGCTCAACAGTACATTCTCTTTTATTATGTCGGCTGGCGCTCATCAGTCAGCTTGTTTTAATGGTCAAGTATTTTTAGGGGATGCCGCCGCCTTGTTTAAAGCTAGGCATACAAAGAACTTAGACATTGACCGAGCATCACGAACAATTGTCAAGTGCTTAGAAGTATTTGACAAAGAGCGGGATCGCTGGGCTGAGATGTATAAAACTCCAGTAACAGAAAAGCAAGTAATGTTTACTCTTGCTGAAGCCGCTGGTTGTTTAGATCTTGTACGGGCCGCAGTCAACGAAAGCGGTGTATCATGGTCAGCAGTATTTGATAGCCTACCAAGGTTTAATAGTGCTTTAACTTATCTCGCTAAAGCATGGTCACAATACTCTGACAAACAGGGCCGTAACCAATGGGCTTTATATAATACTTTAACAGATTGGTCTACCCATGCTCCAGCACCAAGCAAAAGAACAGAAGCTAATATTGCTTCAGTTAGTCACAAACGTCAGGATGTTGTTCGCAAGGTTGTCAACTCTGATGTATTCCGTATTGCGGCCTGACCATGTTGATGTCGAATCTCTTGTTCAGTTTTATATTTATCTCAAGCCTAACCCAGATTACAGTGGACTAGCGCAAGAGTTAAAAGAGTTACATTTTTCTGAGTCAGAGATCTTTAACGTCCTTCACAAAGTCCGTGAAGGATACTACTAAAACTAATGCGCCCTTCGGGGCGCTTTTTGTTTGGAGATGTAATGAAACAGCGACAAGAAAAAATGATCAACACTCACAGACTAGTCCGGTCAGCAATGAATGACGAGGACTACTGTTCTTTTATTCTTGATTGCTTACACAAAGAACAAAGCAAATGGTCTGTAAAAGATTTAAATAAATTCTGGGACGATGCCGCCAAGTCTGGTGACACCGTTGAAGAATGGATCAACAACCACAGAGGAAAGTAATATGTACTATGTAACTCCTTACAAAAACAACAGTGGCGGTATGGTTATTTGGCGGCACGTTAAACGCCTTAAAGATTTCAAAGCCATTGATGGCATTGAATATATTGTGGCTAAAAGTAAAAAAGAAATGCAGATCAATATGGGTAGCTCCTTACCAATCTATATTGGATTGAATGGTGAGCTAAAGAAATGTAATAGCTATGCGCTGTATTTATTTTAGGAGATTGTTATGGCCCTTGTAACTATTGAATTGGAAATGGAAGTTGATGAAAATCTAGGCGTGATTACGTTACCAGAAGTATTAAATTATTTAGAAAATCTTATTGAAAATAACTGCCTAGATTTTAGCGTGAGGAGTGGAGATAACGATGCAACTAACTAAGCCCCAGCAAAAATCCCTTCATTATAAATGGATTTATTGGAATGAAGGTAAAAGTTATTTGAAGTTACGCCGCTCAGTCCAAAGTATTATTGGAGGCGATGGTGCTGTCTGTGTACAATGGAATGGTATGTGGTTAGCAATAGAGCCTGATGGATACACACATTCTTAGGAGAATATTATGGTTATGAATACTATAGAACTAATGCACCACTGGCGAAAACATATTAGAAGTGCTAAAGCTGACTCTCTGGTGGGCGCTAGAAAGTATAAAAGAATGTTTGGTGAGGATGCAAATATTGTCGGATACTTTGAAGGTAAAGCGCAAGCACAAACAGAAGCCATCAATATAATTGAAATTATGATTGAATATCAGGAGATGTTTCATGGGGACAGCTAGTATGTATGGCAATCAAGTCATGGAAGCAGAGCTTGATTGTGATTGGATGACAACGGATGTTCAGATAGAATTTATAAATCACGGTGATGAGGAGAAATTAATTGAAATTGTTTCAGTTAAATCGCATGGAGTGGACATCACTACTTGGGTCAATAGTAATTATATGTTTGATCTTATTAGTGATTACATAGCAGAGGCTGACTATCACTGGACGGATCATGGAGATTGATATGAGTATTTATAGAAACTACTTTGCTCTAACTGAAGGCAAGCTAGTAAAACTAGGAGACTTTGGAGATTGGACTGCGGCGGCTGAATGTGCTGACGATGTTCTAGGTGAGTGTGGTTGGGAGTGGGTGGCTAACTACTATGATGTTAAACAATGGTCTGACTGTATACAAGAGGTTGAGAATGAATATCTTTTATCTAGATAAAGACCCGTGGGTTGCCGCTAAATTACAGTGCGACCGCCATGTAGTTAAAATGATTTTAGAAACAGCACAGCTACTGTCAACAGCACACATAGAAATTGACGGTAATCAAGTAGCATACAAAGCGACACATAAAAACCATCCCAGTGCTGTGTGGGTTCGCTCTCATCCTAAGCACTACAGATGGGCACATCAGCATATGATGGAGCTAGGGCGAGAGTATGCACGGCGATTCAAAAAAGTACACAAAACTATTACAGAGCATGGTAAGGCACTAGAAACGCTTCCCGTTGGTCTTGACCCACTGTTTAACAACATCCTCATCCAAAAAATAGGGCCGCATACAGACCCACCACAGTGTATGCCAGATGAATGTAAGCGTAATGATGCTGTACTGGCCTATCAAATATATTATAAATACAAGGCAGATGATTGGGCCGCAAGAGGTATCCCGATGAAGTGGTATGGGAAGGAGGGCAAATGAATTTTAAATTAAGTGCAAAAGATCATCATGATTCTATTCTTATGGGGCAGGACACAGTAAAGCTTTGTGAAATGCAGGGGATTGTCCCAAGAATGAAAGATGCTAAAGGTATGAAAACCCGTACAGAAAATAACATCCTTGCATTTAAAGCAGAGTTTTTATTTGCGAGGCTGTTTAATTTACCACTACCCGTTGTAAATGTTTTATCTGATGGCGGTATTGATTTCTGGTTGGGCGATATATCTGTTGATGTAAAATGCAGTTCTCGTACTGATGGCCCATTAATCTTTGACTCTGAAAAATCTTTTGCCGCAAAAGTTGCAGTGCTTTATGGTGCAACAGAAGATAGCAATATATTAAAACTACACGGCTGTATTGGTAGGAAAACTTTTTTTGAACGGGCATACAAAAAAGACTTTGGATATGGAGAACGCTATGTACTTAATGCAGATCAGTTAGAGCCTATTGAAAAACTTTGGAGGCATTATGTTGAAAAAACTTTATTGGTTCCTGAATAAAATAGATGAGCATTGGATGGCTTTTTTAATAGTGATTTTGTTTTATATAGCTATAAGTCACGGACACTAGGAGAGCAAAATGAAAACTTATATTCATGTAAATCAACACAAGATAAGATCTAACAAACTTCACGATACTGATGAGCCAGTTATAACTATCAAGCGTGGGCGCTCAAACATCTATTGTCACGAGGTTGAGATACTTGGAAATAGTGTGTTAAAATATAGTGGGAACGGCAAGCCCATTCTTTCTTGTGGCGCTCGCGTTGTTATTGAAACAGAAGCCGAAGTTAAAATTGTGAGGTAGCAATGAGTATTGATGATGTAACTCCCGAACAATGGGACAATGTACGAAAATCTACAACAGTTTATGGAAAGCTTTATCATCCTCAAGATAAACACGCTATAAATCCAGTGACAAAACCAGAGCACTATAACAAAGGCGGCATTGAAGCCATTGATTATATTAAACAGCAATTGGGCGAGGGTTTTGGTGACTATTGCGCGGGTAACGTCCATAAATATCTTCATAGGTTTCGTTATAAAAATGGCGTAGAAGATCTTAGGAAGGCGCGTGTCTATCTTGATTGGCTTATTGACGAGACACAAAAATGAAAAAACTTCTTGAGCGTTTACAAATAGATAATCAATTTTATTATTCTCCGTTACATGGCAGAAGGCATTATGCAAATGTTATGGCGGCGGGGCTTGAGCTTGCTGAACATTATAATTTAAATCCAAAATTGTTTAAATACTTTGCGTATCTTCATGATTCTTGTAGAGAAAATGAAGATTATGATCCTGACCACGGGCCAAGGGCCGCTGAATATATTGAGTCTATAAAAGATTTAATTGATCTGTGTCGTGCAGAACGCTGGATGTTACAGTCGGCCTGTAGTTTGCACACTATTGCTAAACCTTGGGACAATAATAAGTACACACTGTTTGAAAAAGCGTGTTTCGATGCTGATCGTTCAGACATTGGACGTATAACATTTAAAGTTGATCCAAAATATTTATTCACACAAAAAGGTAAGGAGTTATTTACTGAAAAAGACAATATGATTATATCAAAAGATACAGATAAATACAAGAGGGTATGTTATGAACTTTGATGAATATCAAATAGCCGCTTCTAAAACGGCACAATACAAAGATAACTTTTATCCTATTGCATCTTTAATGGTAGAGTCTTCAGAACTTGCAGACTTATTTATTAAGCCGATGCTACGCGGCGACGATAAACAGATCAGCAAAGATCAAATTATTTCTGAGGCTGGCGATGTCTTATGGAATCTAGCCATGCTATTGAAAGATCAAGGGGTTGACTTGTCTACTGTCGCGGAGTATAATCTCTCTAAACTCCATAGTCGTGCAGAACGTGGGGTAATAAAAGGTTCAGGAGGAAATCGTTGAAAATTATTGAAGGTAATTTTAGAAACGATAAGAAAAAATCTTTAAATCAAAAAGTAACTGAAGGGCTTGATAAACTTCAAAAGTCTGAAAACACTGATGAAGAATTACGACACCCTTTTATTTTGATTGTTGATACTGGCGAAGATTTAAAAGTTGTTTCAGATATTGACATGGAAAAATTCAATATGCTTTTAGATCTTGTAAAGCTTACAGTTTTAACAGGTAGCTATGAATAGGAGGTTCGATGAGTAAAGAGGATTGTCTTTTGATCGAAGATTCTTTGTGCAAAGCATTTGTTTTAACGCTCGGCACAAAGATTCCCGACAAAAGATGTTTTGAAAACATGGTGAGTTGGGTTAGGCAGAGAAGCCAGAAAGAACAGAAACAACTTACTGAAGAGTTTGTTTATAACAGCATCCCGCTGTACCTTGAATTTTTGTTTAATAAATCGTAGGAGATTTAATTATGGCACTTGTAGAAGGCGTTGCATATTGGGCATCTGTCACCACACCTAACACAACGTACACTCCCGTGTATACTGTGAACCTTGTTGTGGACGATGAAGTTGCAAATGAATTTCGTTCTCGCGGCTTCACTATAAAGGATATGGAAGAAGGCCCAGCACTTCTAATCAAGCGTAAAGTGAACGGCCCAAATGGTATGGTTCGTCCAGCACCTAAGCTGTTAGATCGTAACAAGCAACCGCTCAATGCGGCAGTTGGTAATGGGTCAAAGGTTCGTGTGCAGTACAAAGAGTGGGAGACTACTTGGAATGGTACGTTGTACAAAGGACTTGACTTTCAAGCAATGCAAGTTCTTGACCTTGTAGAATATGCCAGCCCAGATGGTGCTGAGTTTGATATTATGGATGGTGAAGATGGAGATGAATTGTAATGTGGACTTATCTTAATTCAGGTAAGACTTACAATGTTGAGCTTTTATCTGAAGAAGCACAAGCAACATTTAGTTTATTAGCTACGGTACAGAATCGTTTAGATTCTCTACAGTCTGATCTCACAATTGCTCAAGCGGCAGGCGTCGCCCTGCACCAAAAGATGCAAGAGTTTTTATCAGACGAAGCTATTATTGAGGACGATGAATCGGAGGATTAATCAATGGGGGATTTTGTGGAGTACCACAAGCCCTGTCCGAATTGTGGAGGCAGTGATCCTGTCTCCATAAATTCAGATGGCTCTGCAAAATGTTTTAGTTGTGATACATTTTTTCGGGACTATGAATCTGCAATGGGAGGAAACGTGGCAGACTTCTCTAGTTACAAACGTGCAAGTGATAATGCTCCCCGCAACCAAACACAAAGCGTTTATCGCGCTCTTACCGACAGATCAATTTCTTTAGATACTGTCAAGAAGTATGGTGTTCGTTCAGTAGTAGATGATAGGGGACAAATTATTCAACACCATTATCCCGCCTTTATAAACAATGAAGAAGTCGCTACAAAAATTCGTGGCGCTGATAAAAAGTTTACTTGGGTAGGCTCTCCAAAAGGTACAGGTCTTTTTGGACAACAGGTAGCACAAGCTGGAGGTAAGTTTATTACTCTTACTGAAGGCGAGTGCGATGCTATGGCGGCATACGAATTGCTCGGTAGTAAGTGGCCTGTAGTTTCTATAAAGAACGGTGCTTCCGGTGCAGTAAAAGATGTACAAGAAAACCTAGAGTTCTTAGAATCTTTTGATACTGTCGTAATCAACTTTGATAATGACAAGGCAGGGCGAGAAGCCGCCAAAAAAGTGGCTCGTATAATCAAGCCCGGAAAGGCTAAGATACTAACGCTCCCCTCTGAGTTTAAAGACGCCAACGAAATGCTTAGGCTTGGACAACACAAAGCTTATGTAACTTCTTGGTGGGCCTCTAAACTTTATACACCTTCTGGTATTCTCAATGTTTCTGAAGAGCGTGAGAACTACAAGAAGCGAGAGCGTAAAGAATCTATACCTTACCCTTGGAGTGGACTTAACGCAAAGCTAGATGGCTTGCGACAAGGCGAGTTGATTACGCTTACTGGCGGTACGGGCCTTGGTAAATCTAGCGTAACACGAGAACTAGAGCACTGGCTCATCACTAATACAAATGATCGTGTGGGTATTATTGCTCTTGAAGAAGATTGGCGGCGTACAGTAGATGGTGTTTTATCTATTGAGGCCAATGCTAGGTTACATATTGATAGTGTTCGTGCTGAGTTTAGTGAAGAAGAACTCGACAATTTCTTTAATATTTTGTACGATGGTCACAATAAAAACAGAGTCTTTGTTCATGCTCATCTTGGCATGAATGACGTTGACAGTGTTTTTAGTAAGTTACGCTTTATGGCGATGGGCCTTGAGTGCAAGTGGATTGTGTTTGATCACCTTCATATGCTTTTATCTATGACTACTGATGGCGATGAGCGTCGTAATATTGATGCTATTATGCACAACTTTAGAACTTTGGTAGAAGAAACAGGCGTAGGTCTTATTCTCGTATCACATCTTAGAAGGATCGACGGTAATCGCGGTCACGAAAACGGTATTGAAACAGGGCTTAATCATCTGCGCGGCTCACAAAGTATTGCACAGTTATCTGACTGTGTGATTTCTCTTGAGCGTAATCAGCAAGCAGAAGATCCTATTGAAGCAAGTACCACACGAGTCAGGGTATTGAAGTCAAGATATACTGGCGATGTCGGATTGGCTACGCATTTGTTTTACGACAAGGATAGTGGTAGACTCAGCGAAGTCACGATGGAAGTAGAAGAACAAGACGAGATTGAACTATGAAAAGTATTGTGTTCGATATAGAAGCAGATAGTTTAGAGCCAACTAAGATATGGTGTATTGCGGCTGTCGATCCAGACTCAGGAGAGACAAAAACATTTGGCCCTTCTGACATTGTTGCTGGGCTGGCCTATCTTGCTACTGCTGAAAAACTAATTGGTCATAACATTATCGGTTATGATCTTCCAGCAATAAAGAAAATACACAACATAGACTTAACCAGTGGTAGACGCATCGTAGATACCTTGGTTCTTTCTCGCCTGTTCAATCCTACACGAGAGGGTGGACATAGCCTTGAGTCTTGGGGCTACCGCATCGGCATGAGAAAAATAGATCACGATGAGTTTGGTTATTATACTCCTGAGATGTTGAACTATTGTCGCAACGACGCGGTTCTTAATTCCAAGTTGTTTAATAATTTAAAACTAGAGTCTCGTGGTTTTAGTCGCCAAAGCGTAGAGATAGAACATCAAGCACTACAAATAATTGCAGATCAAAGGCAACATGGTTTTTTGTTAGATGTTAAGTATGCTTCTATTCTTGTCGCAGATTTAACAAGCCGCTTAGTAGAAGTAGAGAAAGAAGTACAGAAAACCTTCAGGCCAAAACAATTAAAAACAGTATTGCTTGCACAGTTTACAAAGACAGGTGCGCTATCTAAAATGGCGCTGATCGAAGGGTCATCAAAGAAAAGCAGACTTACTGAAAAAGAATATGAAGATATTGCAATTCACCGTAAGACAACGCGCATCGAAGAAGTTCCTTTTAATCTTGGATCTCGTAAACAGATTGGTGAATACCTAGTTGACTTTGGCTGGAAGCCTAATAAGTTTACTCCAACAGGACAGCCGATTGTAGACGAATCTACTCTTTCTAAAATCAAAGATATTCCTGAAGCAATATTAATTGCAGAATATCTTTTGCTACAGAAGCGTATTGCTCAAGTTAATTCTTGGCTGGAGCAAGCACAAGAAGATGATCGTGTGCGTGGTTACGTTAATCCTAATGGTACTGTTACTGGACGCATGACACACAACAGCCCTAACATGGCTCAAGTACCCAGTGTTGTTTCGCCTTATGGCAAAGAGTGTAGAAGCTGTTGGGTTGTCCCTGAAGGATATAAGCTTGTGGGTATTGATGCCAGTGGTTTAGAATTACGAATGCTGGCACACTACATGAAAGATGAGGACTTTAAAAATGAACTTCTCCACGGAGACATACACTCAACTAATCAAAAGCTTGCAGGACTTGAATCAAGAAATCAGGCAAAGACATTTATATATGCCCTCTTATACGGAGCAGGAGATGCAAAGCTTGGCTCAGTGGTCGGAGGAGATAAAAAGGCTGGTGCAAAACTTAGACAGCATTTCTTCGATAATCTCCCTGCATTTAAACATCTTAAAGACTCAGTTGCCAGAGCATCTGCAAAAGGATTTATCAAAGGTTTAGATGGGCGTAAGCTTTACATTCGCTCAGAACACTCAGCCCTAAACACATTGTTACAAAGTGCCGGTGCTATTGTTATGAAACAAGCTATGATAAACTTACAACAAAGCATTGAGTTAAATATGTTGGATGCCCACTTTGTTTGTAATGTTCATGACGAATGGCAAATAGAAGTAAAAGAATCTCAAGCTGATACACTTGGTCAGCTTGGTGTAGAAGCAATTATAAAAGCGGGAGAGGAGCTAGAATTATTTTGCCCTCTTGATGGCGAGTACAAAATAGGAGATAATTGGAGTGAAACGCACTAAGAAATTTACCCTATGGGGAAATATGTATGCTTGCGATGGTGTTTATGTACCCGATGAAATCGCATCAGGAAGTTTTGAACACTGCTCTAAAATAGAAGAAAGTGACGAGTGGATAGAATATGATGGTACATATATGACTATGTATGATTCTGAAACTGATAAAACATATAATGAAGAAGATCCAGAGTTCTTTGATGCTATGCCCAATACCTTTATGAAAGAACTATTTGACGCTTATGATTATGGGCCTGAGACACATAGAATAATAAATGGTAAGCGATGTGTCTATTGGACTGAAGGTAAGTGGATATCTAAAGAGAGGGTAGAATTAGATGAAGACCGTGACTCACGAGCCTAACAGAGTCGGTGATTTAGCAGAACACTATGCCGTTACATGGTTGTGGGACAATGGCTATCATGTGTTCAAGAACTGTGGGTGTACAGGGCCAGTAGATATTGTGGCTATGAGTCCAGAGGGAGAGATCACTTTAATAGATGTTAAGTCTTATAAAGACGGCAGGCTGTCATCTAAGACTTCATTACAGAAAGAACTTGGTGTAAAATATTTACATTACAATTCAAAGACGCGAAAGTGTCGTTTTGTGAGGCACAGAAAATGAGTGTAGAAACAGTTGTCGAAGATATTTATTCTAAGCTTAGTGGGCTGTCCCAAGGCCAGCACTTAGATTTAAAAGAAGAAGACCTAGACCTAACAGTTGAGCGTATTAAATCTTCCATTTTGTCATGGGCTAATCCATCAGAAAGAGACTCTAATTTTTCCCTAAGAATGTCTAACATTGGCAGGCCGCTACGCCAGCTATGGTATGAAAATAAACTACCCGTCAGCGCCTCTGCTCCGTCACCAGCCACACAGATTAAGTTTCTTTATGGACATATACTAGAAGAAATTGTTCTTATGTTGGTCAGGGCGACAGGTCACAAGGTTACTGACGAACAAAAAGAAGTTGATGTTAAAGGAATCAAAGGCCATATAGACTGTAAGATTGATGGTGAGGTTGTCGATGTTAAGACCGCATCGCGTATAGCCTTCACAAAGTTTCGTGAGGGGCGCTTACGGGAAGATGATCCCTTTGGTTATCTTTCTCAACTTGCTGGCTATGAAGAGGCAGAGAAAACTTCTGGCGGGGGCTTTCTTGTTATCAACAAAGAAGGCGGCGATCTTTGTTTATACCGCCCAGAAGAACTTGATAAACCTGATATAAACAATCAAATAAAAACTATTCGTAAAGCTCTCTCCTTAGCCACTCCTCCAGCCAGATGTTATGAGTCTGTGCCTGAAGGAAAGAAAGGTAATATGAAGCTAAACAAAAACTGCTCTTATTGTCCCTACAAATTTGATTGTTATAAAGATGCGAACAACGGACAAGGCTTGAGAGTATTTAAGTATTCCTATGGACTTTCGTATTTCACTCACGTTGAAAGCGCACCTAGAGTAGAAGAGGTAACTAAGGCAAATGAACAGGAAGCAATCTAAAAAAATAAACAGCCAAGTAATTGATATTTTTCTTGAGTGGATAAAAAGCGTTGTCCCCGAATCAGAGGCCGCTAAAATTGTACGCAAGAACTATAAACAATATGTGCCAAACAACGCCTACTACTATAATAAGTTTACGCTTTGTAATTCTGTGTTCAGCCCACGCTGGATAAAAAGAAAGTTGAAGCGTTTGAAAAAAGCAAATCCAACAAGGCCCATTGAAACTTATTCAATGTCAGATTTAAAGTGAGTGAGTACACCCATCTAGAAATATTAATTTGTATCTGTGCTTCCGATATTGTAAAAAATAGTGGCGCACACGAAGATATGCTGTATACTTTGTACGAAGCACTCTTAACTCATTTTGAAAAAAAAGATAGGACTATTCATTGAAACCAAAAATAAGAAAAGGCTTTCGCAAACAGCGGGTGAAAAGGCCACAGGAAACAAGTCCTATCAGCGGCTATGATTCTAATTGGGAATATGAGTTGCACTCTGGTATTCTTAATGAGTGGTCACTGCACTCAGAGACTATTGATTATGTTGTCGAGCATACCTATCATCCTGATTTTATTAAGGAGATAGATGGTAAGACAATTTATCTAGAGGCAAAGGGGCGCTTCTGGGATCATAGCGAATACAATAAGTATGTTTGGATTGCAAAAGCTTTACCAGAAAATGTAGAGCTAGTCTTTTTATTTGCTGATCCACAAGCACCAATGCCACAGGCAAAGCGCAGAAAAGATGGGACAAAAAGATCTCACTGTGAATGGGCATCTTCAAAAGGTTTTCAGTGGTATTCTGAAGACAGTATCCCTGAAAGCTGGATTGATGTAACAAAGCGGGGAAGCTTGGAAGATGATGAATGATAGAAAGCGTGAGCGCCTAGAAAAATTTAGTCGCCATAAAAGACGCAAGCATGAAAACGGCGAGCTAGATAAAATGCGGCCCATAAAAAAAAGAAACAAGTACAAGCTTAATATTAATGATTTAAATTTAATAGATGAGGCTGAATGAAATCCCCATGTATAAAAGTTTGCGAACTAAAAAAAGGAGTTTGTTATGGGTGTGGTCGCACCCTTGAAGAAATTAATAACTGGTCTAAATACACAACGGAAGAAAGGAGTAAGATCATTGGACGCCTATCAACAGTATATCCACAAAAGTCGATACGCACGTTACCTACCAAATGAACAACGGCGAGAAACGTGGCCCGAAACAATTAATCGTTACTTAGATTATTGGGAAGATAAGCTTAGTGATAAAGAACGCAAAGAAATCTTTAAAGCTATTCATGAGCTAGAAGTTATGCCCAGCATGAGGGCGTTAATGACTGCTGGCCCTGCGCTAGACCGCGACAACGTAGCTGGCTTTAATTGTAGTTACTTACCCATAGACCATCCCAAAGCCTTTGATGAGATGATGTATGTTCTTATGTGCGGTACAGGTGTAGGGTTTAGTGTTGAGCGGCAGTATATTTCTAAACTACCAGAGGTTGCAGAGAGCTTCCATGAAACAGACACAGTTATTAATGTTGCGGATTCGAAGATCGGATGGGCGAAATCGTATCGGGAGCTGGTTTCATTGTTGTATTCAGGTCAGATTCCCCAATGGGACGTTAGCAGAGTTAGACCTTCAGGTTCCGCGCTTAAAACTTTTGGAGGTCGAGCAAGTGGCCCAGAACCTTTGCTTGAACTTTTCCAATTCACAGTTGAAATCTTTCAGGGAGCGGCTGGACGAAAACTTACGTCCATTGAATGCCACGATCTTTGCTGTAAGATTGCTTCCTGTATCGTCGTGGGAGGGGTAAGGCGCTCTGCGCTCATCAGTCTCTCTAATCTTACGGATGATCGTATCCGACGATGTAAGTCAGGGCAGTGGTGGCTTGATAATCCCCAGCGTGGACTATCAAATAACTCTGCTTGTTATACAGAAAAACCAGACTTTGAAGGTTTTTTAAATGAATGGGTAAGTTTATATGAGTCTAGATCAGGTGAACGCGGTGTCTTTAGCCGAGTGGCAAGTCAAAAACAAGCTGAAAAAAACGGGCGACGAGATGCTACCTTTGATTTTGGAACTAATCCATGCAGTGAAATCATCCTCAGACCCTATCAATTCTGCAACTTGTCAGAAGTTGTTGTCAGGCCAGATGATCTCCTCTCAGATCTCAAACGAAAAGTACGTCTTGCGACTATCCTTGGAACTTTACAGGCAACCCTCACAGACTTTAGGTATCTAAGAACTATATGGAAAAAGAATACAGAAGAAGAAGCTTTGCTTGGTGTTAGCCTTACAGGAATTATGGATCATCATCTTTTATCAGGAAGAGGAGACAAAGATGTACTTAAACAGTGGCTTAATGAAATGCGAAAAGAAGCCATTGATACAAATAAAGCTTGGGCTAAAAAGCTTGGTATCAACCCTTCTACTGCAATCACTGCTGTTAAGCCTTCAGGTACTGTTAGTCAGTTGGTTGATTCTGCTAGTGGTATTCACCCTCGCTACAGCAGTCAGTATATTAGACGAGTCCGTGCAGACTCTCGTGACCCTCTTTGTACAGTCCTAGAGGCCGCAGGAGTCCCTGTAGAAGATGATATAATGTCCCCCAGTACAAGGGTATTCAGCTTCCCTATCGCCTCTCCTAAAGGCGCTGTGACGGCCTCAGATATGGGCGCTATGGAACAGCTAGAATTGTGGGAGATATATCAAGATTATTGGTGTGAGCACAAGCCGTCTATGACTTGCTACTACCGTGACGATGAGTTTCTAAAAGTAGGACAGTGGCTGTACAATAAGTTTGATAAGATTTCGGGGATTAGTTTTTTGCCCTACTCAGATCACACTTATCAGCAAGCACCATATGAGCCTATTAGCGAGGCTAAGTTTAAAGAATTAAGCAAAGGATTCCCAACAGAAATTAATTGGGATATAAATGAAGAGTCAGATATGACAGAAGGATCGCAAACATTAGCTTGCGTGGGGAACTCGTGTGAATTATAATAAGGAGTGGTATGAAAGAAGGAACTATAGTTGGCTTTCGTGTATTGGTAGATTCTGAAGGTCTATTAGTTACCGAACACACTGAGCTTCCAGACAAAGACATCGCAAAAGTCTTTCGTCAACAAGAAAATCAATTGCTTGTTCGGACAGCTATCAGATCTTTTAAAGAAATTACTGATAACATCCACTCAAAAATTGAAGCAGAGATTGATGCGATTAACAGGGTTTGCCAGTAGGCATTGCGGTGGCAAGGAAGCCACCCCTATTGGCCCTATGGCGAGCAGTTTTTTGAGCAATATTCCGTGGTTGTTTGGAGAACTGCTTGCCTTTTTTTGTATCTTCTCTTTTCTTTCTAGAAGTAGCCGCATATTCAGCGACTGTCAACGACTCTCTCGATTTCTTGGGAAGGTATCTTTCGCCCGTAGCTTTTGGGCCTTGCGTAGAAGGCTTACCAGACTTTGTACCCCACTCTTCTTTTGTCCACTTGTTTAAAGACTGTTGAGGTTTTTTAAGAGCCATGAGTAATTTACCTTATGTTAATGAGTTTTTTGATTGGTGTGTCTTAGCTATTGCTTGGTTTGGAGACTTAACAGGAATGGGCTACAACCTCGCCAATATTTTTCTTTTTGTTTTTCTTCAACCCTTTCTTATCTTGCTGTTCTTTTACTTGTGGATCAAGAATAGAAAACAAAGCAATATAAAAACCTGCTTTTTTCTTTGAAGATTTTTTAAGCTTTATAACCACCACCGGCCTTCTTATATTCTAGCGCGAGCAATTGAGCCTTACGCGCAGACCACTGCCCAGCTTTACCACCCCTTGTCCCAGCTTTAATTTGCTCAAAAAGTCTTTTGCGTAAAGAGGGCTTGGTATAGTTGCCTGCTGAATTTACAGTGCTTCCTTTTTTGTGGGACTGTCTATAGCCTGCGGCATATGCGGCGGCGGCTTGCTTCTCAGCATCTTCTCGCCGCTTGTAAACCTTTCCTTGGCTTCCCCACTTATAGCCGCCACCAACCTTTTTGATTGGCATCTTACTTATGTCCACACATTTTAGTGTGCATATGACTAATATTTTTATAGCTAACTAGACCGCCCTTAGAATAATTACCGACCCGCATATTCTTTGGCCCTAGCTGTGCTGGATCATAGGCAATACCAACAGCGCCGTTTTTCTTTTTCTTTTTATTAGTTTCATTTTTTGTTGTATTCGGTGGTGGTATGCCCTTTCCCTGTACAGCATTAGAAATATTTTCTGCAATACTTTTTCCAGTAAGCGCCTGAGAAGCGATATTTGCAATCGCCGTGGGGCCGGGAGCCAATATAGCAGGCAATACACCGGCTAAAGCTTTAACATCTTTGAAGTTAATTTTTTTACTCACTTCAATCTCCTTCTGGGAATACAGTCATTTTTAAATTAGAAATTATCCAAGACTTTGGTATCGCAAGCTCTGCATCGCCTTCTGATATTTCATCGTTTTCAATAATCATATGTGGACATATAATTATTTTTTCATCGTCCTCATAGATGATAGCGCCACAAGAAATTACTGTGGCGGTTTCTTGTTCTGTTAAAGCCAGTAAAGGACGCCAGCCCATGTTTGAGCCTCCAGCGGCGTCACGCCATATAACCCTATGAAGCGTTACCATTTTTCACGATCAGCCCAGTAAGCCGCAGACATTTTTCCTTTATTAATGTTGCGTCTATGACGCGCTTTAAAACTCTTGCGCTTGGCTTTCATACGCGCTGACTCGCCTGCTTTGGGCTTACCCGCAGTCTCAGCACCCTGCTCACCAAAGCGGATTATCTTTTCTTTATCGCCTTCGCAAGCTTTGACAACATGAGACTTTTTCGGATGGCTTGGTGTGCGTTGAGGCTTGTTGCAGGCCATATTCTTTTTGTCAACCTTACCGCCTTTAGCGCGACCTTCTCGCAGGCCGAACTCACTTGCTTCCCCTAAATAAATTTTACTTTTAAATTCATTACCGGGAAGCTTGCCAGCCGCATAACGCAATGCACTATAAGTATCTTTTACTTTATCTTGAGGTATTTCTGAAAAGTCATAAACATCTGTAGCATAAAGCTTACCGTCTTCGATCTCTAGTGTAGCGCCTCCAACAGAAAAAGCGGCTTCTTCTGTCGGGCTTATATCACCCGTTATCATACGTCTAATAAAGCTCTGTTCCTTTCTTTTTTCAGGACTAGAGGCTTGTCCTCGTACATCAGCGCCTTTATAATCTTCGTAATCAATGTTCATTCGACCAGCAGAAATTGCATTTTGTGCGGCCTTTCTAAGCTCATTAACAACTCCAGTGTCATAATCCTCTGCTGTTTTATCACCGCTAAAAGGATTTATAAAACTACCAAGATTAGAAAGAACTTGATTTTTTTCTACTGGCTCTTTAGTCCTCAATGATTGACCAGCTTGAATTTTATTTACGTCTTGAATTTTATTAAATCTTTGTAGATCTTCTACGCTCACGCCAGTTTCTTTTGCAATTCCAGCAAGAGTATCTCCGCTTCTTATTACACGACGGGCATCTTCTTGCATAACTTCTTCTTGATCACTCATCAGATTTTTAAAAAATCCAATTACACCCCCAGTGTTCGCACCAAATCTTTTATCTGTAGTATCAAACCTACGCGCAAAAGCAGACTTCCACTGTTCAGGTTTAAAAAGAATATAAGAATAGGCGCTTTCTCCAGTGAATGAAGGCTCAAACTGGTTAATGTATTGAATACTATCAAAGCCATAAGACTCTAAAAACTTTTTAAATTCTTGATGAATACCAGCAACTTCTAATGCAAGGGTTTGTTGGTTTTCAAATTCAACAATATCTGAAATTTCAATTCCAATTCTATCTTCCACCATTTGTACTTTTTGAATAAGATTTTTATAGTCTTTAGAATTGATAATTTCTTTTACTGTTTTTCCTGTTTGTTCTGAAACAGCATCTAATATTTTTTGGAGGCCCATATTTTCTTCGTCTAACAAGCCTTTTGAATCTTCTTTAAGTACAGATTCTATATTCCATACGCCGTCCCCACTTAAACGTAAAGGCTTTTGTACGTTAATATATCCCTTCTGTATTGTTGATGGTCGTGGATTTCCACCCCAACCACGCATTCCAGAAATTAACTCTGAAAGTTGTTTAATTTCTGAATTACTTATGCTTTCTATGCCTAACTCATTTATGGCTATATCAGCTACAATTTCTTCAAAGCCATTATCTAGTTCTCTACCAGTTACAAAATTTTTGCCTCCATAGTGCCCCCCAACAGAATCTTTAAATTTCTTTATAGCTTCTATATCTAGCTCATGGAGTTGATTTTCATTTTCTATCGCAAGCTTTGTATAGGCTTTAACATCATTAGGGTCTAGAGGTAAATCATCTAAGTATGTTTTTAATTGCTTATCAATTTTTACAGCCAAGTTATAAAGAACATTAAAATTTTCTTCGTCTATAAACTTACCTGTTTGTTTAGAAAATTGATCTTGCATTAGTCTAGCATTCATACCTACATGATCAGCAAGAAGGCCTGTACCTAAAAGTCCTTTTAATGCAAAATAAGAAGCCTGCCCCAATGTACCAACGTGCGGCCCTATTTCACTTGTCATCCAAAAACGAGCGTCCCATTCTGAATCTTGAGTGGAAGTAACACCCCTATAAATTGGATTTTTTTCTACACTATTTTCTAAAAAATTAGCAAGCGCCACTTCCCTATTTTCTATGGGCGCTGGCATTTTTTCAGCCTGAGTTCTAAGATCATCAAAATTAGGCATCGAATCTTTTAAGTTATTCCACTCTTCTAAATCCTTTAAAGATGCAACAGTTCGCGTTAATATTTTGTTCCTGCCATTTTCACTCAAAAGATTACTTAGTTGATGTTTGTTTAAACGACCATTTAAATAATTATAAATACCAGAGTCTACTTCTTTATCTAGCGGAGCCGCCTCATCTAAATCATTATATTGGCTTTTATAAACGCCCGTTGTCACACCCTCTAAATCTAAGTCAATAGCATATTCTATTTTATTTGCAATAGCATGATCAGGATCTATAGATTTACTAAGCTCTATTGTTTCATCTGAAAGCCTGCCACCAACAGCATAGTCTGCTGTATATTTTTGAATAAAGTCTTGTACTTGTGTAGAGGCCGTATCAATTTCAGATTCTTCTAATTCTGAAACAGTTTTATTAATTCTATTAGCAATTGCCGTCTCATCAAAAATATTTTCTGTTGCATCTAAAATAGACTTAGTTATAAGTTTTGTTAGTCCACCTAAAGCCATTACACATTCCTCGCTAAAAGACTTCGTGGAAAGTCTTCTTCATCTTGAAAAGCTGTTCCTGCTTGTTCATTATAAGGCCGGCCTGTCATTTTATCTATGCGCTCATCAGGCTCTTCAGGGGCTTGTGGCACATCAACCTCCCCGCCCTTTTTAAAAGCGGTTCGTGATTTTTCGCCAAGAATAGCTTCAACAGCGGCTTTGTCTGCTTCACTCAAAGTACGACGATATTCTGTCATTGCCTCTTCACCAAGTACAGTTTTCCCTGCACCATAAAACGGAACCTTTTTACCTAAAGCAGAAATAGGTTTCTTATATCCAGCAACATCTACAACTTCGCCATAAATCGGGCCAAGAAAAGACGCAGGGATACCTATAAGACCATCATATTCTACGTTATCTCTTATACGCATAACATTATCTAATGGCAAACCGTTGCCTCCCCAGCGAGCCACCGCCTCATACATGACCTGTTCGGCTGACTTATCATCATAGCCTTCACCACGGTTACGCGCATAGTTTGTAAATCCTGCCGCCGCCGTCATAACTAATGCGGCAGGCACAAGCTTTTGTGCGGCAATATCTTTGTCCCTTAAAAGGCGCTTGCCACCACGCTTTAGAATATTATTTGTAAAGGCTGTAGGATAACCCATCAAATTAAACAATACACTTCCTGTAGGAGTATATTGGAAACGGGGCTTTAAACCAGAAGCCCTGTCGGGCTGTAGAATAATTTGATTGGCGTATCTTGCGGCCCCTTCAACAACATCACGATAAAAATCTGAGTTTTTATCACCGCCTTGTTCCAGCCATTGTTTTCCTTTTCCTACATCAATACCAAGCTCTGCAAGATCGTCTAACTTAGCTTGCATTCTACGAGTAATTGGTGCAGTGCCATGATTAACAATGTCTTCTAAATGATCCCGAATCATAACCTTGCCGGTTTGGAAAGAAACATTCTGAACCATTTTAGTCCACTGATCTAGCATGATGCCTCTAAAAAACTTATTGCTTGCTTTTTGCATCCACTCAGTAGTAAGCTCTTCCCCTGCTAAACGGTCTGCCATAGAAGCAAGCTCTTGCTCCATTAACAAACCAACGCTCTGCATTTCTTTCCACGCTTCAGCGGGTGTTAGCCCAAACTTGTCTTGAAGCTGTTGATGACTGTCTTTTGTTATTTTTAAAAATGAAGCATTCATTGTTTCTGCTAAAGCATTCCAATCATCAGTAAGTTTACCAAGGCCTATCTTATGTGCGGCGGCAATACCCTTAGCAGTTTTAACGCCACCAGCAACGCCTAAGTTTAAAAAGATTTCTGTCAGACTAGAAATTGTAGCAAAGGGTAGTTGAGCAAAACGAGTAGCAAGTTCATAGCCTTGATGTCCCCAGCTTTTAATGCGAATATCATTTTCATCAATTCTCTCAGAAGTAATTGTTTGATACAAGTTTTGTATTCTTAATTTTTCAGCACGGGAAAGCCCTTGCCCAGTAGCCGCTTCAACCTCTTTTGAAATTTGTTCAATCCACTTTGTCTTAAAACCTTTTTTATTATTTAATCCAAAATCACGAATACCAAATACTTTCTTTTTAGCCAAGGCTCTTCCAGCCACATCCATATAATTATAAAAAGTAGATTTAACATCATTGTTTAAAAACTTTTCAAACAAAGCATCATCTGTAATATTTTCAAATTTACGATTGGCTGAAAAGAAATAATTTTTAGAACCGCCACCAAGTTGGTTTTTTAACTCAAGCATATTAGTAACAATACTTTTTGCTTGTCTAGCATCCTTAGCTTCACCAACCTGTACTAGAAGCCTTTCAAACTCAGGACGATTTTGTTCAATAGCAGATCTTTTCCACTGACGAGGAACATAGTCTGGAACCATTTTAATAAAACCTTCGCGTTCTAATAAACGACCAGCAACTCTATAAGCTTTTCTTATTTGGCCTGCGGCAACATTAACAGCGCCTGAATATTCTTCTCCTTGAGAAGCCTGTCCTCTAAGAGCTAAAGACAGAGCATTGTTCACAGTCTCTGATAGCCGTGTATTAAACTTTTTGGTTGAGATAGGTAACACGGCTTCTGTAAACATTTCATAAAAACGACCAGTAAAGTTTCTAGCGGAGCCAGCATAATCCTCTTCAATAAGTTTTTGGCCCGGAGTCGTAGTTAATCCAAATTCAGTATTAATCTTTTCCATAAGAAGTTTTGCTGTAGGAGAAGATTTTGTATAAGGCGCAAGAAAGCCTGCCGCTTTTCCAAAAGAGACATTAGATGTAAAACGACTAGTATATTTATGAAGGGTATTTAAAAAATTACTTTGTGCCTGCGCTGGGGTTTCTTTACGGGCGGCGGCAAGCGCGGCATCAACAATAACATTATACGTTTGCTGTCCACCGCCAATACGCTCTACAAGTTCTTCAATTTCTACCCAATCTGCAAAACTTTCTGGGCGTAACTCATCCCCCGCCGCACTAACTTTTGTAGCTAGTCCACCAACAAGATCCGTAAGGTCTGATGATACACCACCTAAAAGCTCATTTAGGCCTGCTTTAAACTGTTCTTCTGGGGAGCCTGCAACAATTTCTAAATCGTTTATAGTTCCATTTAAAAGCTCTAACATTCCTAAACGAAATTCTTCTTCTGCATCTATTTCTTGAGAAACCTCATCAGGTGTTAAAGGAACCGCCTCTTGCGATTTTTGATTTAACTCTAATTGTAATTGTTGTGGGCCAGTAGAATCTCCAAGCTCTACATCAATATCAGCATCTTCAATTTGTCGTCGTGTTCTAAATTTATTTATAGTAGAGCCAATACCCGCCATTCCAGCGCCTAGTCCAGCACCTATGCCAGCACCAACAGCAGAGCTAATAGCTATTTCAGACGGAGAATAAGTTTCTCTTTCTCCAATTGCTATTTGAAGTTTTTGTTCGCCTGCTGAAGCGGCTCCCCCTACGACTGCTCCTTGCCCAGCAAAGTATCCTACTTTAGTAGGGTTTGCAATTTTTAATACTTGATTCATTGCGGCTGACGCGGCCCTAGAAGCTCCTGCACGAGCGCCAACAGTAGCAACAGTACCGCCACCAAAGGAAGCCGCCCCTGTTATTGCGGCAAGCCCAAGCGTTGCGGCATTACCATAATTAAAAATAGCATCATTGCCATAATCTAAAAAAGCATTTAAGCCCTCACCAAAACCAGTAACTTCAGCATTTTCAAATTGTGAACGCAAAAATTGATAGTCTTGTTTTACACTTTCTGGCGCATCTTTAAATGCCATAGCTTTAGATACAGCAGTTTCTACCCTTGTAAAGTCGTCCCGCAAAAACTCAACGGGATCATCATCTTCTTCAGGATTTGTTGCCGCATCAAAACCAATATTTGTAGTAGCTAAATAATCAGTTACTCGTTCAAAAGCCTCTACAACTTTTGGGTCTTCACGAAAATCTGTGACGGTATATAAAGAACTTGATGTAAACTGAGGAACTTTTAATTTATTTGCTTGTGTTTCTGGGTCTAATGATTTACGCAACTCAGTGTAATAATCATATTTATCTGACATAAATAATTCACTTATTAATTAGATTTAAGAATAATTTCTAGCGCATCTACAATTGTCATTTTTTGTCCGGTTGTTGCATCCTGTAATCTATAAGATGTGCCACTGCCAAAAAGATTACCTGTATCAGCAAATTCATAAAGTTCTCTAACTCGCGCCTTACTCATATTGGGGATCTGCTGTGTAAACATTTTTGTTATGTTTGCTTCCATCGCTTGTCGCATTGTAGGAGGAACATCATCATAATCATCAAAACTTTCTATAGTCGCTCGCCAAGTAACAAGAGCGTTTTCTTTTAAGTTCCCTGCTAATAATGTTGGTCGCCCCTCAAACGCATTACGATCTAGTATTTGTGAACGAACAGCAATATCCATAGTTCTATTGCTTCCTGCGGTATCTCCAAACAACATATTTAAAGATTTATTAGTTAAATAAAGTTGTTCCCCAATAACAGCCTGTTGAAAATTGCGCTGGTCGGAAGTAGCATCGTTTGGTAATTTAGCATCCACCACCCTCCTTAGCTCGCCAAATACAGATTTATTTACGGATTCGCTTGCATCTGCAAAAACTTGCAAAGCACGTTTCTGTGGTAAACGACTGCCTTGATTATTGTTATCTGTTTTTGTAGCTTTCCAAGTTTCGGCAGAAATATAACGCCCTTGAGAATTAACATAGCCTGCCGTTGTTCCTGTAGCAGTAAACATCTGCATCCATGTTTCTGTGCGCGTTTCACCAAACTCATCTATAGTTGTCATCGAAACAGGTTTAGGATCAAAAGATGCAAGCGGTAGCTCACCTGTCTTTTTTAAAGCACTGGTAATATTAGAAGCCGCTTCTGCACTCGCCGTTTGTAAATACAAATTATCAAAAGCGTTTCTATATTCTTCAGACGCCTTGTAAATGCGTGACGTAGTTTCACTTCTATAAATAGCATTATCTATATCTTTGTTATCTGTATCCCGAAGATGAGAAAACATTCTTTTAACACCTCGGATAAGCAGTCCTTCATCAGCCCCAGAAGCCTCTCTAACCGCTTTTGTATATGCAAGAGGGTCGCCTGCTGTTTCGCTTTGTAGTTTTTGTGCGAGAGCAACGCGCTTGTTAAAAGCCCCTACCGCCTCATCTAATCCTTCCTTTGCTTCATTAACAGCAAGAGCCTGCATAGCCGTCGAACTAATAGGCTTACCAGCATAATGCTGTTGTAAATAAGCTAAATTTGATTGAGTACGTTGCTCTTGAAGATAACCCTTTAAACCGCCTGCGTGTTTTAAAGCCGCTCTATTCATATCTATAACAGTATTAGCATCATCAACAGAAGACTTTACAAGTGCCCTACGCTGTAGCTCGCTTTCACTATTTAGATGTTCTGCCAAATCATTATCCATTTTATGACGGAAATGCTCACCCACAAAATAGCCTGCAAGCTGTGCGCCTACATTTTTTAACATATCACTAGTGCTAGGATTACGTCGCCGTTGCCTATTTCTAGTGTTTTGTTGCGCTTGTGCTAATAAAGATGCACCCACGCTTTCAACAGATTTATTAGGATCAGATATATTACTAAAATCTACCATCACATATTACCTTTTTGACCAAGAAGACTTTCTTCTGGATTTTGTTGTTCGGCTTGCTCTTCTGTTACAGCGGGTTTATTAAGAATACTTTGTAGTTGTTCTGAAGGAAGATTATTAATTTGAGCTACCATTTGATCTGTAATAGCAGGATGAGGTTTTTTATCTTGCTCAATATCATCTTGCATTCTTTCTATTTTTTCTACATCAAAAGAAACACCTAAGACTTCTTCTTCTTCAAGATCATCCTCTACATCAGTTCTAAAAAATACAGGGTCAATACCAGCACGTTCTGCAAGAGCTAAATAAATATAAGTAACAGGCTCAATAAGCAAAAGCATTAAACTATAATTCCATTTACCATTATAAAAACCAGTAAACAAAGTAGTTTGAACAATCTCCATTAGAGGAAAACCGTTAGCCAATACCTGTATTAATTGAACATAGTTTTCTTTTTGAATTGTCCTAGCAAAAATAAACTCAATAGCCTTATGAAGATTTGTATATTCAGGAGGCCTATCATGAGGCATAGGATTATCAGGATCTGTTGTTAAAGCAGTCCCCGGAATAGGAAAACGCTTTTCAAGATTAATTTTTAAAATATCTTCATTCATATTCGTACAACATCTCCTGTGCGTTTTGGGCCATTGTCGCGGCTAGTGCAGGAAACCCATAATAAAAACCGCCCTGCCCCTTGCTATTAGTATAAAGAGACTGATAATCTCCATTTGCAATAGCATCTACAAGGCTTGGAGCACTATATTCTGGCTGAAGCATATTAGCATATTGAAGACCACCAGAAGCAGGATAGATGGGAGAAGTTTGTAAAGCTCCATAATCTACCATATCTACGCCTTTTGTTGTAGGCCAATCATACTCAACGTCTTTTGCCGCCATATACTCAGCAACGCCCGTAAGGGTTGTTGGAATGCCTGCTTTAGCCGCAACGCCCTTTGCTTTTTCCCATGCTGTAGCTTCAGCAACTGTGTGCGTTCCTCGTGCAAGTTCCCATTCGCCCGGTAAGAAACTATTAGCTTTATAATTTTTACCAACACTTTGCATAGAAGTTTCTAAAATTGTACCCGAAGAAACAGGCGGTTCTAATAAGGAAGGTGCTTTATAGTTAGTAATCATATTTTCATATGACCCATCAATTCCTACACCTACAGCATCTGTAGATAATTGCATTGTTTCTAAATCAACGCCTTGAACTGTACTAGACACTTGATCTGGTTTATATTCTAAAGCTCCTGTTCTTTCAATTCCTTCCGCAAGACTTTTTTCAATTCCAAACTTATTCATACTAGTATCAAATGTAGATTTAGAAAAGACTTGTGAAAGGCTATCTCCTGCATTACTCCAAAGCTCTCCTGATTTTGCAAAAGCATCTTTAAAGTTCATGCCTGATACATCCCAGCCTGAGATACCTTTTACAACATTTCCAAGTCCAGCTTTCTCAAGGGTAGCACCCACAACATTTTTAACTGTACCTGTTACTGCTTCACTTACAGATTTAAATGCTTGGCCTACACGAGTCCCGACCTTAACAGCGGCATTTAAAAACTGCCCAGCGCCTTTAACAATCGCACCACCAATACCTCCTAAAGATGTCCCCATCATACTGGTTGCTAGTGATCCTAACATTGGCATTGCATAAGGTGCAATTAACATAAGGCCAAGTTGCCCTACAATGCCAATCTTACCCATAAACTTACCAACTTTTTTAAAAACACTTTTTACAGCACTTCCAATTTTTTTGAAGACCTTTTTTATGCCCTTTGCAATTTTTGAGAAAAAGCCCACAATAGCCTCCTTAAATACCTAAACCGTCAATAAAACTTTGCATCATACTTAAATTAGAACCAGAGTCCTTACCAGCCGCTGTTTCATTACTTATAGCGGCAACATATAGTTGAGTTTTTAGTGACTTATCATTTTCATAAGATTGTCTTAAATAAGCCGCCTCATCTCGCGCACCTAACAAATTAGACTCATATTCCATAGCTGTAAGTTGAAAGTTTTGTTGAACATTTAATTTGTTCATTTCATTTTCAGCCGCTGTATTCATTAAGTTTGTTTGACGCTCATATGCAACAGCGGATTGTTCAATTTGATAGGCCATGTTTGCATTAAACTCTTCGCGTTGTGCCTGCAAAGCGGCGTTTTGCATACTAGCCGCTGACTCCGCTCTAATTCGTGCCGCCGATACCTGTGCGCTTGCACCAATACTTGCCGCTGACACCTGTGCCGCCGCACCAATTTCAGCAGTTTTAATTCGACCAGCCACATCTTTATCTACAGCCGTGAGTCTATTGATTTCTGACGCATTAAACTGAGACATAGTATTCTTTTGACTAGCATTAAACTGCTCAATCTGTGTTGCAATTTGAGTATTAAATTGATCTATTTGCATTTGGCTTTGAGCATTAAACTGCTTTGCGGCATTTTGCATTGACTGATCAGACAACAAAGATTGCTGAGTCATCTGGGCATTTAGTATTGCCGCTTGTTGTGCATTACTTAAATTAGCCATATCCATCTGCAAAAACGCTTGTGCATTCTGAGCCGCAAGTCGTGTTCGAGTATCAAGATTTGCAAGATCAAGAGAAGCTAAGGCGGTAGCATTTTGCATAGCCGTTTGTTGTTTAGCATTAAAGCCTGTTAGCTCCATTGTTTGCATAAACTTACTATTTGCAAGTTGTACTTGTTGCTCTGCATTAAACTTAGACATATCCATATTAGCAACCATAGAAGCGTTTTGGACAGCCCTTTGTTGATCAGCATTTAATTGCGCCAAGTTCATCTGTGATGCAATTTGTGCTGAAAGCAAATTTGTTTGCATACGAGAATTTAGATTAGCAAGTTCTGTCTGCTGTGCCGCACTTAAATTTTCTGAAGATGCTTGGTTCAAAGCACTCAGATTTGCAAGCCTCATTTGCTGATCATTGCTTAAATTTGCAAGTTCCATCTGCTGTTTAAAGCCAGCGTTACGCGCCAAGAAGTCAGCGGCAACTTGCATCTCTTGCATACGCTTTTGATTCTCAGCAGACATATTGGCGGCATTAGTATTAAACTCATACTGAAGATTTGCCAATTCCATCTGTTGATCATTACCAAGATTTTGAGCATTCATAGCCTGTTGGTTTTGAACATTTTGAACAGCAGACTGTTGTTGGTTCTGCAAGTTCATTAGGCGCATTTGTTGTTGCTGTGCCGCAGAAGTAATCATTGCATCTTGAGCAAACTGACTTTGCATTGCAGACATCTGCTGGGCCATCTGAGCCGTTTGAGATGCAGACGTTTGCTGATTAGCAGTATTTTGCAATCTGCGTTGTGCATTAATATTTACTGACTGAATTAAAGCCTGCTGTTCATTAGTCAGGTTTTGAGCAGATCTTTGTTGTAGTGCCTGTGCATTAGATTGAGCAATAGGCATTGCGCTTTGAATAATTGCATTAAATAAAGCATCTCTACCAATTGTAGAAACTTCTAAACCTCTTTGTGCCATACGTTGATTCATAGCATCTACTGCTGGCCTTGCCCAAACAGGAACTGTTCCGTCTTCAAGACCCGCCAAAAGCGTTTCCATTTGTGAAGAAACCAAAGCTTCTGTTGGTAGGGCCGCGACAGCCGCACGAATTTCAACAGGCTCATCATCAATTTGAGCTTCTACAGACTGAGGATCTTCAACAATAGTTGCTGAAAGATCTTCAGGAAGCTCACCAACTTGAGCAATCATTTGTGCCGCCGCACCTTTAGCCGCTGTGCCTTTTACTGTTCGCATCTGTGCGGCTTCATATCCAACCACACCAATAATCTTTGCGGCCTTGCCATCAGTTGCAGGAGTTCCAGTAAGTGCCTCACGGCTTTTTGCTTCCGCTTCAGGTGTTGCTGAAACTTGAGCAACTTCTCCAGTTACGGGGTCAACAAAAGCTTCTAATGATAGTTCATATTCAGCGGCAGTTCCTAAAGCGGCTTGTTCAGCTTCTAAATCTCTTTCAGCCGCTTGCGCTCTTTCAGTAAGAGTTCCTTCTTCTACTTGAGCAATAGCTTCAGGACTCAGTTCACCTTGCTGTGCTTCAGCTAAAGTTACATCATCTGAAATAGTTGTTGCTTCATAGCTTTGGGCGTCAATGGCCTCTGGCGCTTCTGCTGTAGTTACTTCACCAACAGCAGTTTGCCCCTGCATTGTTACTGGGCCTTCAGTGGGCGGGGGAGGAGCGGTAGGCGTTTCTGTTGCTCCACGTTGATTAGTATACATTCCTCGTACACTATTCATTTTGGTAGCAGTATTATTTTGAAGGTTCGCTCTATTTGTAGGCTGACTACGACTTACAGCTTCTCCTGTGCGAGATACTGCCTGTGCTGTAGGCTTACTTACTTGAGCAGTAGCTTCCTCTGCATAACGGCGCTCTACTTCTTGCTCGCCTTCAATGCCTACTCTGGGCGCTTCTTTTGGAGCATCATCTTCCAAAGGTTTATTTTCATAACGTCTATCTATTTCTTGTTTACCTTCAATGCCTACTCTGGGCGCTTCTTTTGGAGCCATTACTTTTTCTAAATCAACATCCCTAACAGCAGACGCTTCATAAGGAATAATTTCGGCTTTTTCTATAACAGGCCGTTGAACTGTGGTTGTTTTAATATTTGATGCAGGATCATATCTTGCTGGATCTTTAGCAGGGTCTACAGGTGTTTGAGTATTTGTAGGAGTCCCACCGCGAGTTGCACTGTCAGGGATAAAAATTTTGTCTCCATCTGGCCCTACAACATACGGTTTGCCATTCTCATCTAAGCGTACATTAGGTATGCCACCAATGGCGGCTTGTACGCGAGCAGGCCTACGAATGCCACGAGCAGTATACGCTTTCCTACGATTTTTCTTTTTTCGTTGAGCCATTTATATTTTCCTCAGTACGACCAGATAGCAGGAGAAGGAAAAGCATCTTCTGCCATATCTAAGTGTATAAAACGTCCGTTACCTTTTTGATTTATTCCTATTCTTTTTATGCCATGCTTTATGGCTACTTCAAGAACCTTTAAAGCTTTATCCCCAGTTACAGCTATATCAACTGCACAGCCTGTAGTATGTGCGCCTGCACGAGCTTTAGAAGCCTCTATAGGGTGTTCAATACATCTATACCCAGAGCTAATAACAAAAGGAAAACCACATTCATGTCTAATGTTATTTAAAACCTTTAAAAATTCTTCATCAAATTTATACTTGCCACAGTGTTGACAAGCTAATTCTTTTTCTGTAAAATACTTCAACGCTTTTCGCTTCTACCTAAAAATAAACCAAAAGCTCCCGTTAAAGCTCCTGTCATTACAGACACAAGAGCCGCTTGTTCTGTACTAGGATCAGGTAAAGCCATAAACCATTCTACAACTCTATAGGTCATAAAGGTCATTGTAATTATTAAAATTCTTGGAGCAATACGCCAATCATCTAACTGTTCAGGTGTCATTCTTTTTTCTCAACTGCATTAATTTATCAGCACCACGAATACCAAAAGAAGCACTTACTGCAAGGAAGAGTAAATATTGATACCACTCAGGTAAAGTAGCCAAAGCACTAAAGCTGTTATGTACCCGATCCACAATATGCAGATCATCAACAACGACACCCCAACCAACAGCAAACAAAGGAATTGCCAAAACAATAGTCCAAAACTCGTCTTTCCAGCTATTATTAGAGGCTTCAGCCATCTTGGTTTCCCAATCAGCGTCGTTCTGGATAACCTGTAATTTAGCTTGGTGTTTTGCTTGGGCCTGTTCATGTTTATTATTTAAGTAGCCCCCTATTAAATTTGCAATTGGTGCAATAAGTGTTTGCCACATTTTAATTACAAGTTACTACTAACTTGCCATCAGCATCGGTTGTGATTGTACAAGAGTTAGCTGTTGCATAATCTAACCAAGCTTGGTTAGTAGCATAAAGATTTGTCATGCCTTGAATGCCTACGGTTTCAACAGCACCAATAGCAATATCGCCAAGCCCCACAAGATTATTCATGCCTGTAGTAGCAATAGCTGTATTAGCATCAAATCCTGCCGTACCTAAATCTACTAGGCTTCCCATCCCCGTTGTGCCTAATGTAACCATACCATCAATAAATGGAGTATAGTCTACATTACCCAAAGCAGTCCCCATTTGTGTCAGCCCTATATTAGCCACATCACCTGTAATAGCATTAGCATTTACAAAGGCTCCATAAAGAGCTTGATTATCCGCAGAAGTAGCCTGCACACGCGCAAGATCAACTTGACTACTATAACGAGCCATAGTTTTAGCTGAGTCAGCTTGCATCCACATCATGCCTAAAGAAGTTACGGGGCTTGCAAGAATTGAGGCCCACTGAAGTGCTTCAGACTGTTGTGGGATTGGTTGAGCCATAGGAGTGCTAGATAGCGCCAGAGCCATTACAGCGGCACTAGCGGCCTGTCCGTCACCACTAGAGGCTATAGTAGCCAGTGCATCAAACTTAGCCTGAGAAGCCTTTGCATTGGCTTCAGCGGCCTTTTGAACAGCTTCGTAGTATTGTGTAGAATTAGACGCACACGCCGTTAAAAATAATAGACTTACAACAATAATAAAACTTTTCATTCTGCCTTCTCCTTGTGCCCCAACAACTGTTTAGCGCGAGCAATATCATTTAAAAATGCTTGCTTACAGTGTGCTTCGTTCCATCCTTGAAAAACAAAATTAATAACTTGTTCTGCTTGCTTCCATCCCGGTTGATCATTTAACCGATATGCTCTGCCCGAAATAGACTCATTTGGATTATCAGACAACAAGATAGCTGTATTAATAAGCTGACTTGTTGCATCACCAACATGAACCATATATCGTACAAACTTATTCATAGTAACTCCATTTATCTAACAAAATAAACCATCGTTGTAGCTGTTAAAGATATAATTATCCAAAACAACCTTTCTGACATTTTAACAGCTTTAGAATAAACTATCAACTCTTCTGTTATTTCTTGTATATCATCTTCTTGCTCGTCTAGTCTTTTTTCATGCCTGTCTAGTCTTTTAAATACAGACAACAGTTGTTCTTCAACGCGAGCAATTTGTGCAACAGTTTCAGATAATCTATCTAATTTTTGTTCAATGCGATCTAGCCTATGTTCTTCTACCACTGTATGCCGCCTTACAATGTCGCGGCTAATTCAAACAGATCGTCCATTGCCTCATCATCTAAACCAAGCGCAGGGGTCATCACAGCAATCCAAACGGAGTTTCGCTCTACCGTAGACGCATACTCCCATTCAATTTGCACTTTTGACTTGTCTGGTTCTGGAATCAGCGCAAGCGCATCCTGTACCTGCGGCAGATAGCCTTGAGCAAGCAAGGCCAATCTAGCCTGCCGCATCGTAACAACCATAGTGGTACGCTTTTCTTCTGGCGTCTTGTCCCTGCCCGTGTACGTTTGCCACCACTCGCCGTTGCGCTCCTCAATAGGGCCGCGCTCTACAACGTCAAACGCCGTTTGTGAGTCGTGGTTTAGCGGGTAAAAGCCGTAATCCGCAAGCGTTTCGTTGGACACAACAGCAGGAAACGATACGTTTGGGTTGTCTTTTTTTACTTGGTCAATGGTGCAGGCAGTAGCCACGCCATCAACGACCTTGCAGTATGGAAATTCAAAATACGTCATTAGTTGTAAATCCTTATTATTGCTCCACCGTTGTAGCTCCCAGCAGTAGTCACCGTATGTGCTACTGTTCCAGATGCGCCAGTTTTGTAGCTTACCCTACAGGCCCAATACTGCGTCCCGCCGCCTTTGCCTGTAGTAAAAGAATGGCTGAAAGCTGATGTATAGCCCGACGGGGTGCTAGGCACTGCCGCCCCGCCAAAAGATTGAGTTGTTTCGTAAATAACGATCACATCGTCTGTTGTTACGGAGGACACCGATATGCTACCGCTAGTTGCCGCATCAACCGACGTATTTGCGCCGCCATCAACAGCCAAAATGCCATATCCCGCCTCTCTGCCGCCTTGCTCCGTCATGTTCAATGTGCCGCCGCTACTCACTGGGACGCTGGAGGCTATGTTTAGGTAGTCGTTTCCGCTTGCTCCCGTTGTAGCGCCTTGAGCAATGACGCTGGTTAGCGATCCCAGACTTGATGTGCCGCCGTAGGAATAAACGTTAAGATCGTCTGCAATTTTCCCGTGTGAAAAAAGCAACGCAAGATCGTCGGTAGACACTGTGATGGTTCCGGTGCTTCCAGAAGCCCCTGTCCCCTGTGTAGCGTCTACAAAGCTAATAGGGCTACCCTTTGGTATCGCCGCCCTTATCATTTTATTTCTAAGCATTACGCCGCGCCTACAAATGCGCCGTACAAAGTGCCATTAACGTGCCATAGCTCAATCACGTTATAACCCGTTGTCGCTAGCGTAGGAGCAGAGCCGCCAACCCATGTAGTTGTAGGCCATGTAATCGTGTAGCCAGCCCCATCGTCAATCATCAGCGTGACATACTCGCCGTTAGCCAAAGACTCCGTAAACGTCGTGTTTGCACCTAGCGTCTTGTACTGGATTGTACCGTTAGACGGGTCAATCGCTGTTCCTGTTAAGCTGTATTGCTGTTCTTCAATGGCGTTTTGAAATTGCACCGTGCCGCTGGAGTCAATGGTCATATAGCTACCAGCAGAGTTGCCACCAAACTCAAAGCCTGCGTCTAGCGTAGACCCGACACTATTAATAAATACAGACTCAAGCCGAGAATATTGACCACCACTACCACTAACGAGATTGTTTTCTAGTATTTTTAAAATCTGTTGCCCGTTTGTTCCACTATTAAGGTATGTTTCAAATCTACCGACTTCTAACTCAGCCGCAACTGCGGTACTTTTTCTTGCATGAAAAAGAGCTTGGGGTGCTGTTACGCCAATTCCAACCTCTTGGCTAGAATCAATCGTAATTGCAGTGCTGGTGGCGTTATCGTCGATGCCTGTAGAGGCAAAGTTAGAGATAGTGCCGCCGTCTATATCGTCGCCAGAAATACTGTTATCTGGAAAACTCACAGTGCCAGAGGCCGTTAAATTAGTAAACGTGCCTGCGGCGGCTGTAGTGCCACCAATAACCGTATTGTCTACAGTGCCTCCAGAGATTGTAAGATCATTATCAACATAAGCATTTGCAATCGCTGTGCCTTGCCAAGTTCCTGTACCAATTGTGCCCACTGCCGTTATTTGCGTCTGAGAAGCGTCTACAGACAAAGTATCGCCAGTAAGGGTAAGACCCGTACCATCAACCAAAGCAGTCTTAGAAACGCTTATAGCGGCACTGGCATTAACGTCGTCATTAACAATAACCCCAGAGCTAATAGCCGCTACGCCAGTATCAGCAATTGTTATATCGCCAGATACAACATTATCAATCCACTTTGCTGTATCCGTGTCATAAAATAACAAAGAGGCGTCTGCGGGTGCAGTAATGTTAGTGTCTGTAAGTGAGTCTAATGTACTACTGCCCTGAGAATCTACATAAGCCTTAATAGATTCTGAAGTTGCTAAGGTCGTATCACTTGCTGTAGCAAACGTATCATCATCAAGAACAGCGGTTCCTGATACGCCTGTATTAAGTACAGGAGATGTTAAAGTTTTGTTTGTAAGCGTTTGCGTACCCGTAAGCGTAGTAACTGTAGAATCAATAGCAACCGTCAGCGTATTAGTCGCGCCAGTTGTATCAATACCCGCACCGCCAGCAATTGTTAGTGTTTCAGAATCTAAGTCAATGCTTAGTGCACCGCCCGCATCCCCTTGGAAGTCTAGGTCTTGTGCAGTTACTTGAGAATCTATGTAGGTTTTTATAGCCTTTGCAGAAGCAAGTGTATCATCAGAGGCTGAGACACTACTAAGGTCTGTATCGACCGCAGTAACACCAGTAGAAGTACCAATAATAAGAGTATCAACATCTGCTGTCCCAACTACTGTTAGTGTTGAGCCATCAAAAGTTAAATTACCGCTATCTTCTATAGAGCCAGCAGTTCCTACAAGAACCACCCTACCTGAAGTAAGGTCGCTAACTGTTGCGCTGGCAAGAGTTGATTCTCCTGTAACTCCCAGCGTAGTAGACGCTGTAATACTTGTAAAGGCTCCTGTAGAGGCTGTTGAGCTACCAATTGCTGTAGCATCTATCGTGCCGCCATTAATATCAGTAGTCGTTAAAACAGAACTAGCAATAGTGACAATACCAGTAGAATCTGCAATAGAGCCTGCTGAAGTACCGTCTTTTGCTTTGATGTTTGTAACTTCAATATTAGTTGTATCAACCGTTGTCGCATTAACATTTGTAATATTTCCAGTTGTTGCTGTTGCTGTTGTGAATGAGCCTGCAACGGCTGTTGTGCCACCAATAACAGTATTATCAATTGTGCCTGCATTAATATCAGCAGTATCAGCTACAAGGCTATCAATGTTAGCTGTACCGTCAATATAAAGATTTCGCCACTCTTTTGTAGAGCTTCCAATATCATAAGTATCGTCAGTATTAGGCGTTAAGTTTGAAGCAATGTCAGCAGTAATTGTAATAGAGTCAGTATCAGAATTACCAAAAGTAAGATTTCCATTTATTGTGGCATTTCCTGTAACAGTAATATTGCCACCAACTGTTATGTCTCCTGTGGTAGTAATAGCATCAATATAAGCATTTGCCCAATAAAGCGAAATGCTACCAAGATTCCAAAGACTATCTGTTTCGGGAACAAAATTAGAATTAACAAGAGCATTAATAACAAGAGTATCTGTTGACGCATCTCCAAGTGTTACATCTCCCGAAAGAGTTGTAGTGCCCGAAACATTTAATGTGCTTCCAATAACGGCAGAAGCATCTACAGTTAGATCATCAATAGTAGCAGTGCCATCAATATAAAGATTTTTAAATTCTAATGAAGCACTTCCAAGATCAATATCATTATCTGTTACAGGAACAATAGCACCATCTTGAATGCGAATTTGTTCTACAGCGGCACTAGAAACTTCAACAAAAAAGCCCCACCGATTGTTAGTATCATCAACAACAATTTTGTTATTAAAATCTAAATCGCCTATTTGCGGAATATTTCCACCTTCTCCAGCAGTGCCATCGTGTCTATGGCCCGTAGAGGCCGCACTTGTACTAGAGTAAGCAAACGTATTTACAAGCTGATTATATTCATCATTAAATAATGCCGCAGTAATTGTATCGCCATCTGCAAATGAACTTTGTCGTGTATAGTTTTGAGCCATTATTATCTCCTACCTGATGGCATATAATCTATATAAAAACCATTTATTGCATAAGGTAAAACTTTGTTATCAGTTCTTATGCGGAAACTTACGGTGTGTCCAGATCCTTCTACTGTTTGCCTAACCATTGGATCATTAGTACCTCCAAATGTTGCCGTACCAAAAACAGAACTTCCAAAAATTGCTGGAAGAGGAATGCCTGTTATAGTATAATCATTTGGTTGTGGTATTGTTGTAGATTTATAATCGTATCTAACTCTTAATACAGGCTCAACAGCTCCTTCAGGAGAAATTGAAAGTCTAACATATTTTAAAGTTTTTTTAGTTCCAATGTCACCAAAGTCAAGATCTGAAGTTTCATAAGTTGCTAGTATATTTTGTTCTGAACCTTCTTTTAAAAAACTATTTCCAGTATCATGATTATAGATATAACCATCTTTATCACCATGATATATTTTTTCAATGCCATTTATATCTAAGTATGAAGTTAAGCCAAAAGCTTGTATTCCTTTTGTTTCAGACCATTCAAAATTTTGACCTGTAAAAGTTCCAATTATTCCTCTGGCATCTGAGGGGCTTTGTGCAGGCCCAGAATAAAATAAACGATATTGAGATTTATTACGAACAACACAGCTACTAATAGTATAAGAATTAATAGCGTTTCCTAAATCTCCAACAATACTTTGTATTTGTCGTGAAACAGAACTTAATTCAACGTCCCCGATTCTTGCAGTACCCGCAACAGTACGGATACCGTCCGGGCTTAAAAACAAAAGGTCGCCGCCAATTTCTTGAATGCTATAGGCGCTTAAACAGCCAATGTTATTTGTAATTTGTACAATTACCGGCGTACCATTAATATCATCTAAACGATGAATTGTATTTTGACAAAAAATATAAAGAGAATCACGAAAGCTTTTTATGCCTGTTATTTTGTCTGAAATAGAAGCCGCACCAGAACCTGTACCTGTAAATGCTCTATCATCGTTTGTAGCCGACCAATAAACTGTGCTTGGTGCGTTTTCAGTATCTATAACAATTAAATGTTTATCGTGACTTTCAATATAACGTCCAGCCGCAGGCGTACTAATTTCTTCATAAACAAAAAGTCTTCCTGCGCCTGTACCATCAATATGAAAATGCGCTACTTTGTCTGCACCCGTTGCAATTGTCAAAGCACCATACTCACTTGTAGTATGGCCTGTCGGCGCTCTAGTTAAAACAAATTGTGCTTGTTCTTGGTTGGGACGATCTAATTCTGTTTGAGAGCTTAGGTTGGCCTCTGTTACACCAGCATGGCCCGTGTCATAATTTATTTGTGTCCAACTTATTCCATCTTCAGTATAATAAATAGAAGAACCTACAACAGCCACTACGCCCAGTCCATATGGAAAAAGACCAAGAATAGGAGTTGAAGCTTCTGGTCTTGTAGCAGAAGCCCCACCATAAGGTGTAAAACCATTTATGCGGCGATACCCACCATCTGTATCTACTTCAAAATTAATTAGCGTTGTGGCAAAACCGGGATTACCTAAAAGCTCTAAAGAGTTTAGGTTTGTGTTTAACCCTCCTTTTGACGAAAAGCCAAATGCCTGAGACATTAAACAAACCTCACGCGATCATCTTTCATGTAAAACGGTTCTGGAACCATAAGATTAGCCTTCATCATTTTTAAACCACGACGATATTCTTCTAGCGCCAGTGCCGCTGGTTGAATATTTTCTTTAAACTGATGTGCAAAATATCTAGCCCTTGCTAACAAAACAGGCTTATAAACATCTGGAAAAACTATTGCGTCTGAGTATGCAGAGAGTTGGGTAGGTTGATTATAAGCATAAAACCATACACGATACACTTTATCTGGAATAGGACTAAGGCCTAACATACGTCCATCAGGACTGCGTATAACCCGACGAGGTTCGCCACCATTAGCATCTTCAGCATCGTCTGCGTTCTCACGCACCCTAAAAAAATCTTTCCACTCTTCAATAGTAGTAAAGCGAAGATTACGCGCTACATAAGGTGCTGTTTCTCCTGAAACACCAACTGTAGTAAGATAAAAATTATCCCAATCAATGTAGCCATAATCATTTAAAATAGAATCGCTGGCAGGCTTTAACTCATACCAACGAGTATTGGCGGTAGTTTCAATATATGTATTACCGTACATTGGATCTGTAGACCCACTAGTAGCTACAGACAAAAAAGGCCATTGGGGTTCTTCAAGCACAATATCAAGATATGCACGATTAATGCAGTCTTTAATATGTGCTTGAACCCCAATAGCCGAAGCAAAATTACTAGAGGTCAAAGCAACCTCGTTCATTTCGCGTAAAAGTTCATTTGTAAGTTGTAAGAAATTAGTAGCCATTTTTATTTATGAACCTTTTGAATTGGAAAATTAGCAGATTTAGAAGCCCCTTTATGTGGCCTGTAGCCATCTTTAGGGTCTTTCATTAGTTTATAGTTAGTACCACTTTTCATCCAATGATAACCTTTAGGGGCTTGTACTTTCATATCAGTTACCTGATTTCTTTTCCATTTCAAAAATGCTACTATAATGTACTACACCGCCTTCAGCACGACGAGCGCGATTTCTCATTCTCACGGGTAGAGCGTTACGAAACCGGGGAGCGGTAGTAGCTTTAGGCCGAGGGCCAGCAGTGCTTCTTGTCCGAGTAGTAGGGAAAGAATCTGCTTCTGCTACAGCATTTATCATTGGAACTGAAGCAGAAATTCCCTTACTACCACCTCTAGGTCGCGCAGGGCGCGGTGCAGGCCGCGCAGGACCAGAAGGACGCGGTGCTGGACGCACATTGCGCCTTGGCGTAATCTTACCTGTAGCCTTTGGTGCTGGTTTAGTAGGCGCTTTTTCAGGCATAGGAATAGACGTTTTAGTTTTCTCAATTTTAGGCGTATCACCCGCGTTCGGCATTACAGCCGACTTTGATAGTGAGGTCAATTTTTTAGGCATAACAGCGCCTGCCTTTTGATATTTTTTTCGCATAATAATAATCCTTTAATTTAATTAGTTTTAGGGGTTTTATCTTTATTCTTACCAAATATCTTATCGTAGTTATCAGAATACTTTTGATGGTCTATCTTTCGATAGCGACCTCTTTGGTTTTCTTTTAACTTCATACGAATAGGTTTAGATGGTGTTGAAACTAAAGGCATAAAACCCCCAAAGAAAGGAGGGATATTTCACCCTCCTGTAGACTATTATTAGTCGATAAGGTAGTAAGCACCGATCAACGCTTCAGGACGCAGAACTTTAGCACCCCAAACGTGCAGACCACGAACAATATCACCAAAGCTGTTTTGGTCACGAAGTACCTCAGTGCTAGTGATAGATTGTGCAGTGGCTACGGCACTCATATGACCAGCCAGCATAAAGCCGGTGGCGCTAGATACAGAAGGCATATTGTTTGACTTGTACATGGAGAATCCACGCAGTTTGCCAGAACTTACCAGACCGTTACGAATAGAGCCTTGACCAGCATTGTAGTCTACTGACAACAGCTTAGAACCGCTCTGAGAGAGTTGCTCATAGAAGTCAGGAGAAGCTACAACCCAACGGCCTTCTTCAGGTGCGTTTTGGTCGTCAAGCAAACGAGCCATACGAGCAAGTACGTCCAGAGGATCAGTCTCACCAGAAACGCCAAGGTCAATTGAACCAGCGCCATCATATACACCAGCACCCAAAGCAGTGCCTGAGTCAGCACCAAGAGTGTGGTCAGGAGCAGATGAAGACAGACCAGCTTGCATAATTGCAAATACGCCTTCGTCAAATGCGTCACGCAGAGCGTAAGCGGCTGAAGAAGATGCTACTTCTTTGAAGTTGACATGAGACATTTTGGTTTCAATATCATCTACAATGAACTTGAAGCCGTTTGCACGATCAACAACAAGAGTAAGCTCTTGGTCAGTCAGCTTAGTTTGCGTTACGTCTTGACCACGCTCATACTGATAAACAGTGATGGTCGGCTCTTTGATGATTTTAACGCTATCACCAAAAGATGCAATTTCACCAGCGTAGTCGGTGTTAGTTACAGCTTCACATACTGATGACTTTCGGAAGAAGTTAAGAACCTTCTTAGAATAGACAGCAGGAAGGAAGAATGAGTTAGTTTGACCCGCAACCGAGTTTGCAAAGTTAGCATCGGTATCAGTTGCTGGCTCAAAATATTGATCACTTACGTTATAAGCCATGATTATAGACTCCTAAAAAAGACAAATAGTTATTTTGCTACTCGTCCTTCGCGGATGGCTAAATCAATTTCTTCTTCAAAACGATCATAGTCATCCAAGGACAAAGCGGCAATTTCCCGTTGCGTCCAAATTTTTGCAGATTTAGGTTCAACACTTGTTGTTTTAGTTGATACCATATCAGCCGCATTGGACTTTGAAGGTTGTGACCTACGAGAAGATTGCTTATTGATCGCAATATTGTTTTCCATCTTATAAAGATCTATGGCACGACTTGCTAAATCTACATTATCTGGGTTTCTATAAATCCACCGTTGAATTTCTTCTGGTTGAACTTTCGCCCATTCATGAAACTGTTCATCACCCCGAATATCTTCAAAGTCAGGATGGCGGCTTCGCAATCTTGCTTCGGCATCTCGCTTACTAATCTCTAGTTCACGATTTTCAATTGCCGCTAGTTTTTGCTGAAGTGCTGTCAGTTGTTCTGCACTACGCATATGAGCAACTGTTTCTACAGTATCATATAGATCAGGATATTCTGATTTAAAACGCTCAAGATCTTCGACAGTTTTCGGAGGGCTATATTGCGGTACACGAGCAGATGCTTCAGCTTGAAGTTCTCCTTCGCGTTGTTTAAATTCAGCAATCTTTTGATCGTAATGTTTTTTTAGATCGTCATACCTTTTTTTATAATTGGTACGAATAGAGCTTGGTTTTTGAGGGGTTCCATCATTAGTGGAAGTAGCCTCTAACTCTTCTTCAAAAAACAATGAATCTGCACTTTGCGTTGGTGGGCCATCAGGCGTGTGCCAAGCTTTCTTTTGGTTGTACGGATTCGCTTGCGTTTCTTCTTCGTTCATGTCACTTCTCCTTTATGGGGCTTGTTGTCTTTCAAGGTAGCTGTGTTATTGCGCTTAGTAACACAGGGTCTTGATACTACAAGGTGGCCTCAAGGTTATAAAATAATAAGGGGCTAGAGTGTTCTAGGTAGCCTTATTGGTCAAGTAGGCTAGGTACTCTACTCGCATACATCATCTGACGGCTAACATCTTGTTGTTGTTGAGCGTCAGCTTGTTTAGGCAAAGTATAATCTCCCATTAAATTAGCTTCAGGTTGATTATACATATTGTCTGATGCCATGCCTCCAAGTGCCTTACCTTCGCGTCCGTTGTCATATTCACGTTCTGCATCATCCATCATTTGTTGGAGTTTGTCAGCGCCAATTTGATCAACGGCTTTTTTGGTGAAAACAAATTCACCGTCCGATAACCTTGCTGGTATCGAATCTGATATGCCAGTTCCCGGCCCTTCAACTTTACCGGAACCAGCAAATTCTGTTGCACTTATCATTACTTTATTTAAGATTTCTTCAAGACGTTCATCTTCATCTAAAGCCTTAAATAAATATTCTTGTTCGTCTTCAGAAAGAATTTCTTCTGCAACGTAATCTACATATTCTTCTTCCATATCATCGTCTGGAAGCATATTATCAGCTTCTTCTTTTTCTTCTTTAGAGCTGATATTGTCATAGGTATCTTTAGGCGCTGTAGAAATAGCAAGCTCCATTTCTGGAGGAACCATTAAAGATCCTACAGCCTTCCCTGCACGTTCTTGCGCTTCTTTTGCTTCCTTAATTTTTTCTTGTGTTTGTTTAATTATTTTTGCTGTACGTGCCGCTTTTGCCGCAGGAGAATCTAAAAATTCTTGTTGTTCTTGGGTAACTTCTGATCCAACGGCTGAATTTACAATAGCCCCGACCATAACAGGATTATTTTTTGTAATCGCATATAGAGTGCCTGAATTAAAGTCTACGCCGTAGGTATTTAAACCACCTTTATTTTTTCCTTTACGAGTAGTATCATCTTCGTCTTCGATTTCGTCTTCGTCTTCTGTTTTTCTTCCGGGGGCAACATTAGTGATTTTGTTTGCGGCATCTTTAAGCTCTACGGGTTTTTTCTCTTCCCAATCCTTTACAGTGTTTTGTTGATTTGGATCTAACGGAATGCCTCGTGCATAGTCAACTAATGTTTGTGCATTTATTGGGCTATTAAGAGTGAGTCCTTTAAAAACTCCCTCGTTTAACTCTAATCCATGAAAATCGAATCCGCGCATCTTAATCTTCCTTTCGTCTTTGATTGACTTGTTCTTGTAATGTCAGCAAGTTAGCCAGAGAACTCGCTCTCCCCTGCTTGCGGAACATCTCCTGTTCCGATGTTGCCACCGCCAGTGCCTGTAACTCCGACATCCGTAGGTTCTTCAGGTGCTCCTTCAGCGGCTCCCATAATTCCGGGTTGTTCACCAAGGGGGCCAGCTTGTTCGCCAATTGCTTGTCCAGCATTACTTTGCATTCCTATAATCTGTGCGGCAATAGCCGCTTCTTCGGGATCATTAAGTATTTCATCAGGATCAAGATCCAAGCTGTATGCAAGCTCGCTAATAAGTTTAGACATTTTAACAAACGGAGCAATAGCAGGATTTTGAGCAGTCTGAAGAAACATTGTCAATCGTTGACTTCTTACTTCCTTTTGCATTAGGCTATTTGTACCCATAGCTCTAATTTCTAAATCACCTTCAGTTTTTAAAGCACCTTCAAAGAATTGCATATTCCATTGGAAGTATGCTTTTCCTAAAGGCTTTAACAGAAAATCGTCTAGGTTTTTAACAACTGTTTTAATATTTAATGACGCGGCTCCTAAAAGCATTGACATACCAGAAGCTGTTCGCGTCATACTTTGTACGCCTGTCATACCATGAGAATAACTAGGAATACCTGTTTGTTCGTCTGCAAGCTGTCGAAACTTATCAAACATCATCATATTTTCTTGTGATGTGTTCGGAAACTTCAAACCATAAATTGCTTGTCCCGGCATACCAGACTGACGTTTAAAAACTTTACCGGGATAAACTTCCATGCTTTGACCGCCAACAAGCATCGTTTCATCTACATCAAAAACAAGAGAGCCGCTTAGTGCCAAATTATCAATAGCCATTCTTGCATGACCATTCATAATTTGCTGGCTGTCATTCATGTTTTCTGCTACGCCAATACCAAAGAACGAGTATGGATTACGCTCATAGGGGAAGGCGTTGTAGGGAATACGATAAGGCGTAAAGGGATTAACAACAGCCCTGAGTACAAGACCATTACAAATCCAAGCATTAATCTGTATTTCATCAAGAGCGTCTACTCCTTCAGGAAGCTCCATGCCAATTTCTTTAGCATACTCTGCATCCATAAGCCCCCAGTATTCTAATACTTCAAAACGACTAGAACCCATATCAGACATTCGCTGATCATCTTTTAATTCATATTCATAGTCTTTTTCTGTGTAGTTTGGGCCAAGCATCATACACTCACGAAGGGCTTCTTCGTCAAAATATGGCATCTTACGCAGTGCCCTAAGCTGGGACTTGTTTAACTTGTGTCGATGAACAACGTATTCACACTCATCAATGGAAGTAGCATTAGGATCAGGAAAAAAGTCCCAAACGCTAACAAACTCAATACGAGGCACTCTAATAGAAACTGGATCATAAACCCGCTCCCCTTCCTCTTCAACCCAACGATGAAGCGTCTTATTGTAATTGAACGGGCCTTTTACAATACCCGTACCAAACAAAGTAGATTCAAACATTGCATTGCGAAGTTCCGTTGAACCGTTTGACTCATCAATTTGATCATGAATAAGCTTCTCCATATTTCTAGCCGCATCTTTTGCAGGAGAAATTTCTGGGGCTTCTGGAATAGGTGATGGGCCTTGTTCAAATGAAATATTATCAGCAGTTTCAAAGTTTTCAAAAATACCTTGTCCTGCCGACATTCTGGCTCCGGGCTTTAATACTTTACCGTCGCCCTTAAAACCTACACCACTTGTCGGTTCTTCTTCTTCTGGCTGTTCTTTTGGCGGGACAGGCGCAATTGCCGTTTCAATTCCGGGTGCGCCTTCTGCACTAAGGTGCATATATTCAGCAATACCCTCTGGTAATACTGTTGGCGCTACACCAATTGGAAACTTACCCGTACCAAAAATAACATCAACAAGCTGACCAAAGGCCGCAAGCACTTTAGTTTTTGTAACTTTAATAAAGACACGAGATTTTTCAGATTCACGGAAACGTACATTTTTAGGGTATAGCCCCCTAAAATTATGATAGGCCGTAATCCAACGGTTTTCATCAGCATCCCGCGCCATTTGAGCGTCAGCATACCGTGCCTCAATAAGACCCGCTAAATTTGATTTAATTTGAGAATTAGCATCAAGTACAAGCCCGTCCTCATTTTCAGCCTCTTCAAAATAAAGATTGTCGGCATTATCAACTAGTGTATTTTCAAATTCAGACATGATTATCCTATTGGTGTTAAACGTAGAATAGTATATATCAATGTCCAACCAGAAACAATACCTAATGTATAAATTCCCCAAGTATTCAGGGGACGCCAAATTTTATGCTTCATTAGTATCCAAATGTTCCGTCTGCTGGTTGATATATAGTTTCTCTGTGAAACTCTCGTATTTGATTATAAGTGTCGTTAATTCTTGGTCTAGACATAATAAGATAACGCAAAGCATCATACGCATGGTCAGATGCTTTGGTATCGACATCTTCAGGGTTGCTTTTATCCAGAGGAATACTTTGAAGTTCGCGTATCAGGTTAGGGCAAGTATTAAATATTTGTAGTTTGGGCCTTCCGCTTTGCTGTAACTTCAAGTATTCATGGATTTGTATTTTACCAGCAACTCTGTTTTTATCTGCTCGTCTTAGCTTATGTCCAGCTTTAACAAGCGTTTCACCTACTGTTGGGCCTGTTTGCCCCGTTCTGTTCCAACACGCTGTATCTAATACGCCCGGAACACTTAATGGATCATTTAGTTCCATTTCAGTAATTATGTGTGCTAGATCAGTGCCTAATAGACCTTTGCGATACAGTTCTCTGTATATTATTAACGTGTTATCGTCCCTATCTATTGCACCCCAAACACACGCTGATTCTGACGCATATCCATAGTCAATACCTTTTATTCTTTCCCAATGTATAGGAATGTCAAAAGGCTCAATAATATGAACATTTTTATCAAATTCTGTGAAGGCCGCGCCTTCTGCAACCTCCCAATCACCCTCTAGAAGTTGCCTTCTTTGGGTCGGCGGCAATGCTTTCAGCATTTGTTCGTACCGCCCATCAGAAGCTAGAAAAGGATTATCAACCAACCTAGCTGGTATAAACTTTCTTGTTAGTCCGTCTGCCCCCTTAAAGCTTTCATAGGGCGGTGAAGGATCAATGTATCTTTTCTTTACCCAATGCGCCCCAACACCACCGGGGTTAGCGGTACACCGCATATAAGGTACAATCTCTGGGTCTGTTGTACGCAGTCGAGAAGCCAAGTAGTTCCAAGAAAACTCAGTAGCTTGGTGCGTAATCTCATCAAACCCAATCCAACTATAGGCTTGACCTTGGTAGCGATAAACATCTGCATCTCTCTCCAAGAATCCAAATTCTATTTTAGCTCCAGATGGAAAGTTCCAAAGCTTTTCTACTTCTTTATACTTACAACCGGGAAAGGCTTTCGGGTAGAGTTCACGAGACTTATCAATTAGCTCGCGTAACTCTGGCATAGAGCGCCGCAGGATCAAAGCCCTATGCGCGGCCCGATGAGCAAAGCGTAGTGGGTCAACCAACATCGCATAGCTCTTGCCTCCACCAGCCGCACCACCATACAAAACATCAGTCTCAGAAGCGGCAAGAAAGTCAGTTTGTGGGCCATCGTTGGGCCTAAAGATGACATTCTCTTCTGCGACAGTCCTTAACGCTTTGGGCAAACTATCCGTTTCTGTAGTTATTTTACCTTCGGCTTTTGCCTCATTTCCCTCTAGTTTTTGTAGGGTTTTTTTAGAGGTGTCAAGTGACCGTTTATAGTTTTCAAGCTTGGTGCGTACCTGCGCTAACCGTTTTTCTTTTTTCTTTACGGTTTTACGGGCCTGTATTTTAGCCTTTGTTTCAGAGTGAAAGTTGTATCCACGCCCTGAAGACCCTTTAGGCCTGCCCGTTTTCTTGCGAGGAGTTCCATCCTTTTTAAGAATAAACTCCCCATTCTCATCCTGAACATAATTGTCAGGATTTAAATCCCAATCATTCATATCGGTCTGCAATCTTTTTCAGGCCCATATGCGAAATACTACGCCCTGTGTGGTGCTCTAGCCACATGGCTCCTTCGCGTAAAGATAAAACTTTATTTTTTACGAGCGGAACGATTTTATTAAGAGCTTTTAATTCTTCAGGGACTTCCTCTAAATACTCTTTGTTTTCTTCATCTAGCTTATAGCCAAACGGTATTGTACTACTATTGCGCCTCTTCATAATCGCCTTCAATAATAACTTCCTGTTTGGCTGGCAAGATAAATAAGCCGTTCGATCCTTGAACATTTACGTCTAGTTTGTCTGTCTTTGATAGCCCAACACGGTCTAGGACGGTCTGAGCGGCCTGTAGACGGACGTTAGCTTGAGGTATGGGGTTATCACTGTCCATGACCTCAACGAGCTTCAGAGCGGCTTTAGGGGCACTCTGGGCCAATATACTTTCTGCTAGTTCAATAATCTCTGATTTAAGTGCTTTAACTACGGCAGTATATGAGCCTTCAGCGTACCCCGCAAGCTCTGCGGCTTTTTTAGCATCACCGTTGCAAGACATAAGATGGTCAAGAAACGATTGTTGTTTTATAGTTAATTGTTTATTCATAACTATATATTATATACCTGATTTACATATATGTCAAGTGGTAATTTGTCACAATAGTCTTGACAAAATTAAAATTTAAGGCTATAATAGATTATATGGCCCAGCGGGTCATATATCATCTAGCCACCCCCTTTGAAGTCTTTGGAGTGGGGGCACAAACTGGTTGACATTCAAAACTTTCTAAGTTGTGCGTGAATGAGTATATATAGGTGGGGTGGGGGGTGGCCTCCTGCATAGCCCTCTAAAGGGCTATGCAGATTCTAAAGAAACTCTAAAATCTTTAGAGATTTTAGAGTTTCTTCCGTTGGAACCAAAAAGCCTTCAAAGATTAGTTAATCTTTGAAGGCTTTTTGGTTTACGCCTCCAGAAATCTGTAAAAATCTTTAGAGATTTTTACAGATTTATAAAAATCTTTATAATTTTCATAAAATTATAAAGATATCGCACACGCGCGTATTAAAAACCTTAAGGTTTTTAAATGAGGCAGATCGCTTAGACCTTCTTAGCCTTAAAAACCCCCTCATGAAGTGAGGGGTTTTTAAGGCTTAGAAGGTCTTAAAAGGCCGCCTCGACGATGACGACAACTCACAAATCGGAGATTTGATTATGTCCAATTTCGCAGAAATTGATTCAAACCGCCTCGCAACTGCAAAGCAGTTCAACGCTGTTGCGTATCGCCTCGCTCAGTTGCACGATAAAGATTCTACGAATCTTTACAACAACACCAGAATGTTCAAGGCGATCTTGTACAGATTCTATACAGAATCTGATACAAGGATGACTCACGGCGATGTCCAGAAATTCTTCAAGGCCCGTAAAGTTCCTAAGAACTTTACGGATATGATTTCTGCCAAAAAGCCTGCAAAGACTTCGAAGAAGTCTTCGCCGAAGCCGAAGGCTTCAGCCGACGCAAAATCTTCTGAGATCGAAGATCTCATGAAGATTATCTCAGCGCAACAGGCTCAACTCTCCGAGTTGTCGGCTGTCGTTAAAAGTCTTGTAAAGAACTCGTAAGAGTTCTTTAAAGACTTCAAAGACCCCCGCTTTGCGGGGGTTTTTTTTATTTACAAATCCTCAAAGGAGTTTGTTATGTCTTGGACAATGAAAAAAACCCCAAGTAGCTTTGGTGGAGTCCACAAAACTGTAAAGTTTTCTAATGGGCTTCAACTGTCTATTGTAAAACATTGTTTTAGTTATGGTAATGAGTTCGGCCTTTGGGAAATTGCTGTAATGGATTCCAAATATAATTGGCGAACAAGAACAGTTTTTCCTCATGCCAAAGATGATGTTATTGGCTGGCTGACTGAAAATGAAGTAAAAGAATATATAAAAATTATTGATGGCGTCGAACCGCTTAGGGATTCTTAGTTTTAAAACCCCTCACGGTAGTGAGGGTTTTAAAACTTAGAAGCCCTTAGAGGACTGCCAGCCAGTGCTCTGCTCTTTGCAACCAACCAAAATTTCATTGCACTTGGAGGTGCTTATGTCTGCTGTAGATTATTCAACGATTGATGCTAACCGTCCCGCTTCTTACCGTCAGTTTAATGGTGTGGCGTATCACTTTGCAAAACTTCACAACCCCAACAATACTTATATGGCGACAAGAATGTTCAAAGCAATCTTGTACAAGTTTTATAACGAGGCAAGCACTCAAATGACTCATGGCGAAGCGCAAAAATTCTTTAAAGCCAAGCGAGTGCCTGCTCAATTTAAGAAAATGATTACGGTTAAAAAGTAATTTCAGGTTCTTAGCCCCGCTTCGGCGGGGTTTTTAAACTTCATTGCACTTGGAGGTGTTTATGTCTTTAATATCTGTTGGTAAATATTGTAATAAATGCACGGAACATAATCAAGTTATTGTACTTAGTGAAGATTTAAAATACTATGTTACCAATAGAAATGCTTTGGTGCAAAATGTTTGGCCTGATTTGAGTGCCGACCAAAGAGAAATAATAATAGCGTGGGGTAGTGAATTGCCTTACTTTTGCCCACCCTGTTGGGATAGTTTATTTCCAGAGGAGGAGTAAGTGAAATTTACTATGACGCACAGAAATGTAGTAAAAACCGTCGATCTCCCTGTAAGTTTAGAGGAATTAGACAACTGGCAAAAAAATAGAATGAGTGCGGCAGAAGCTATGCCGCGCCTTTCTCAAGCTCAATTAGACTTTTTGACTCGCGGAATTTATCCAGACAATTCTTTTTTCGACAGCAT
>Ga0222716_10000206_pt1 | contig 49052 bp, 43 predicted proteins | sample C33_13DmetaG_FD_165044 | JGI IMG/M metagenome (GOLD analysis project Ga0222716, IMG submission 165044) | Estuarine water microbial communities from San Francisco Bay, California, United States - C33_13D | ecosystem: Environmental > Aquatic > Marine > Unclassified | place: USA: California... | reverse complement strand
GGTGGACCTCGTTTAGCACCGCCAGGAGGACCGCCGCTCCTCTTAGGACCGCCAGGAGGACCGCCGCTCTTCTTAGGACCGCCAGGAGGACCGCCGCTCTTCTTAGGACCGCCAGGAGGGCCGCCGCTCTTCTTCGGACCGGGAGGACCGCCGCTCTTCTTAGGACCGGGGGGACCGGCGCTCTTCTTGGGACCGGGGGGGCCGCCGCTCTTCTTCGGACCGGGAGGGCCTGACCGAGATGGAGCGGGAGCTTGCTCTTCCTCTTCATCATCTTCAAACATAGCGCCACAATGAGGGCACGTGGAATCGCTTTCTTTCACCAAACCGTCGCATATTTCGCATGCAAACATGTCTTCTTCTGGTTCTTCTTCACCGAGTTTCTCAGTTTTCCCATCCTTCATTCGGAACATGGTGACCGCACATGAGAGGTCATATCCCTTGAGAGCCATTTCAGTTTGGATGGCATGTTCAAAGGCTTGGGTCAAATCTTCGGGAGTGTCCAACACTCTTCCATCGTCGACATAGGTCACATTGACTTGAAATACATCGGATTCCAACTTGCACTGGGGGGCTTCAACGGCGACACCACGTTTTCTGGCCACTCTTCGAATGGCTACTTCTGAGATTCTGCGTAGCAGGGCATCATTGGGTGCGTCGGCTTTGCTACCACCAAGTGCGCCTGCCATGATATCTGCAGCAGGGTTGGCCGAATCACCACCCCCTGCACGGAGATGTGCTGGGAGTTCTCCACCTCCAAGGTTCGCCAAGACATTTGAGGCAGGTGATTGATTCATCGAGAGCCATTGACTACGTCGCTCATCTTTGACTGCTCGCTCAGCTTCCGCCAATCGGTTGACCATGTCATCGGTTGGCGAATTAGCAGGGTTGTGGGCAATTTTCGTCCCTCCTGGAGAAAGTGGAGAGACATTGCTGGTTGCAGGAAGTGCCCCGCTTGCGATGGATGGCCCTCGGGGGATGGTAGGCAAATCTGATGCAGGCGGCATGTTCGTGGGCTGAGGTTGAGGGGGAAATTGGTTATTTGGAGGATAGCCTCCGTGCAATGGTTGGTTGGGATATACGCCCGGTGGAAGGTTTTGTTGTTGTTGAAGCCCTTGTGCAATACCGTGCAACATTTCAGGGGGGACTTGCCCCATTTGGTTCATGTTGTGTTCTTGTTGCATTCGTTGGTCAGGCCCTGCGACGGGGTCGAAGGTACGTGGCTGCTGAGGGAAAGGTGGAAGGTTTTGAGGAATGTTTTGAGGGGGATTCGGCTGGAAGCCTCCGGCAACTGAATTATCTTGCCTTGCGCCACATTCCGGGCAGAACATACTGTCCGCTGGAATGACTTCTCCACAAGAACCGCAATTCATGGTGCCCTCTCCTGTAAGATACGCTTGGGTCACCCTTCCTAAAGCATTGTGTTAAAAAGCCATCAATTCTTACCACATCAGAGGAGATATTGCTTGGCAACAAAGACTTGACACATATCTTGATGGAGAGGAGGAATCTGGCGAAGACTGGAGGCCTTCGTATGCCTGTACTCATGAATGCAGAAATTGATGGATTGCTTGAGCGTACATCACGCTCCTTCTACCCGACCCTGAAATATCTGCCAAAGAAAATTAGGGGACAAATCGGCCTGCTGTATCTGCTCGCCCGTGTTGCAGACACCATTGCAGATTCAAAGCACGGTGAGACTCAAGTGCTTCTGGACCTTCTGAGCGATTACAACGACGTTGCTCAAGGGCGATCTGAATCACTTCCCGACTTTACTCAAATAGCAGAGATTCAAACCAATCCACATGAATCTGAACTGCTTCGAAATGTGGAGCCCGTGATAGCAGGACTGCAGGATTATGACGCCGAAGATCAACAACGGATACTCGAATGCCTTGATGTGATTGTTGGCGGTCAAACGCTTGACCTCCAACGGTTCGGAACTGCGAAAGAAGGAGGCAATATCTCCGCACTATCAAACGAAGAAGAACTGGACGACTACGCCTTTAGGGTGGCGGGTTGTGTCGGTGTATTTTGGACAAAAATGTCACTTGCCCACTTGATGACACTCCCTCCCGAAAAAGAGAACATGTTCATGGAAAACGGGATTCGTTTTGGCAAAGCCCTTCAAATGATCAACATTCTAAGAGACATCCCCGAAGACCTTCGATTTGGCCGTTGCTACATTCCACTCAGCTCCTTAGAAGAGCATCATCTTGAGCCAACGAGCCTTCTTGACGAGGAAAACCTCGAGGCTTTTCGTCCTCTTTACGATTCATACCTTGACCTCACGAATGAGCATCTCGAAGCCGCAACCGATTATATTCGAATGATTCCTGAGGGCCAATTTCGTCTCAAGGCTTCGGTGATGCTCCCCGTCCTTATCGGCCAACGCACTGTTACGCTGCTGCGAACAGGGAATATACTGAACTCAGATGAACGCATCAAGGTGACCCGAGATGAAATTAAATCCTACGCAAGAAAGTTGCTTCGAGCCCTTGTCATACCTGGTGGAGTACGAAGGTTACTGGAAAAGAACAAAGACCGTTAATTTCATTCTATAGAAATTAAATAGTAAGTGATTTATTGCTTACATTATCCGAAGGAATACCTTTCCATTCGCACTTACGAAGGGAGGTCTCTTAAACAAGGGACGCGAGGGATTGTCGGATAGGATGTTGGAACGCCGCAAACCACTCGACCTTCTGTTCCCTCTCAAGGGGAACGCCTCATCCCGCTCGGAAGAGGAAGATGTTCGGCCTCCAACCACACTTGAACGTCTCCGAGCAGGTGTCACACTCGCTCGAGATGCGGTGAAGGCTGTCAGTGTTACGGCCATGGAAGCCCTCAGAGAAGGTGCATCATTTATCGGGATTGTTGGTGAGACCAATGAACTGGTTGATCCCTTCGAGTATCTTGACGCACCGATTTGGTCCGAACACCCTCCGGCTGAATTGTACAAGTTAGCCTACCGGTACTGCGAAGAACTCACACGACGAGAGGCTGGCAATTTTTATCATTCGTTCAAGTACTTGCCCGATGAACAGCGCATGGCCATGTGTGCCATCTATGCCTTCTGTCGACGAGCAGACGACATCGCCGACGGTGATTGGGCAGACCGATTCCCCGGTAGTAAAGGCGAGATGGACCCTGAGGCAGTGACCTACCGCAACAAATTGGAATCGCTTCAAAACCGAGGCACCATTCTCGATGAAGAAGCCTACCACAATAAAATCACACAATTGTTCTTCTTCCGCAAGAAGCTCTCAACCTGTTACAGCGATGTCTATTCCACTGACCCTGTCTTCTTGGCACTCAAAGACACTGTTGACCGATATGGAATCCAGCGCGATGTCTTTGACGACCTCATTTCTGGCATGGAAGATGACCTCTACAACAACCGGTATCGAAGTTTTGACGAACTGTACGTATACTGCTACAGGGTCGCTTCTGTGGTTGGATTAATGTGCATCGAAGTCTATGGATACGACGACCCAAGGGCGAAGAAATTTGCAGAGTCATGGGGCATCTTCATGCAATTAACCAATGTCTTGAGAGATGTTGGCGAAGATATCCAACGTGACCGTGTCTATCTTCCCCTTGATGAACTTGAACGTAATGAAATGCGTGAGGAAGAACTGAACGGTCGAATCGTACTGAACAAACATTGGGAACCTTATGTCCGCCAATATGCTGCACGAGCGCGCACCTATCTCGAAGAGGCACGGGCGCTTCTTCCACTCTTGCCTCGTCGTACACGGTATTCTCCAGCCGCCATGATCGCTTTTTATGACAAAATTTTGCGGCAAATCGAAAAACAGCAAGGCGATGTGTTCACTCGTCGTGTGAAACTGAACAAAATTCAGAAAATTTCTCTTGCAGCTGCAGTGTATTTGCGTCATCGATTCCTTCCCGCATTCCTTGACCCTGTATGGGGCGCTCTTGCCAAGGTTGGAATTCTTCCTGCTGTTTGAAGGCCCTTCACATCATCTTATATGCCCTGTATCATTCGTGGATTTATGTCCATCATCGATGCATACAACGAAGCCTGGAGAAACGGAAATATTGAAGCTCTAACTGAGATTCTTCACGACGATTTTGAATTCAATCCGCATGTTGGTGGAGTTGTGATGGGAAAGTCCGATATCATCGCTTTTGCGCAAATGGGAGCAGTCACTCCAGAAAACCAACGCACCCTCTTTGAGAACAGCGAGGTCGGAGTAGCTCATTCAATCGCACATTTTGCAAACGGGTCAACCTCGGAGGCAGTTCTTTCCTTCCTTCGGTTCAAAGATGGGAAAATCCTTTCCATGGAAACGGGTGCAACACCACTTTCCGATGACTACAAACTCGTCGGAACTGATTGAGGATAATCGCCTTTTCCAAAGGCAAGTAAATCAAACAGTCTTAGGCGTTGCGAGTGAAAGCTTGGATACCTGTAATGTAGCGTCCGAGAATCAAATTATGGATGTCGTGTGTGCCCTCATAGGTTTTCACCGATTCCAGGTTTGCCATGTGACGCATCACAGGGTACTCATCCAGAATACCATTGGCCCCGTGTATGTCTCGAGAGACCCGTGCGATTTCAAGTGCGATATCGACGTTGTTCATCTTTGCAAGTGATATCTGTTCGGGGAACCATGTTCCATCATCTTTCTTTTTACCGAGATGGTATGCAAGGAGTTGTCCTTTCGTAATTTCACGCAGCATCCATGCGAGTTTGTTTTGAATCAATTGATAGGATGCAATGGGATGGTCAAATTGGATTCTTGACAGGGAGTAGGTTTTGGCACTGTGGAAACAGGCCATAGCAGAACCAAGGACGCCCCATGAAATTCCATAGCGTGCATTGTTTAAGCACGAAAATGGACCACGCAGACCCTTGACTCCTGGAAGGATACGGTCCTTTGGAATCTTACAGTCTTGGAAGACAAGTTCACTTGTTACACTGGCTTTGAGCGAATGCTTCCCTTTCATCTCTGGAGCAAAGAAGCCTTCGTCATCCTTTTCGACAATGAAACCACGAATGACGCCGTCTAATTTTGCCCAAACAACGGCAACTTGTGCAATGGTTCCGTTCGTGATCCACATCTTGGCCCCGTTGAGCAGGTAGTGATCTCCCTTGTCTTCGGCCTTCGTGACCATGTCACCAGGATTGGAACCGTAGTCAGGCTCGGTAAGGCCGAAGCAACCGACCCATTCCCCTGATGCCATTTTTGGAAGATACTTTTCTTTTTGCTCCTCCGTACCGAAATCCCAAATTGGATACATGGCAAGGGAGCCTTGGACGGAGGCAAAGGAGCGCAATCCACTGTCGCCACGCTCTAATTCTTGGCAAATCAAACCATAGGCAACATAGGACAATCCCGGGCAGCCATAGCCCTTGAGCGGAGCACCTAGAACACCCATCTCACCGAGAGCGACGCGCCATTCATCGTAGAATACACCATCTTCACAGGCTTGTTCAATTTTAGGAATAACGGCCTCGTCAACCCACTCACGAACCATGTCTCGAATCATGATTTCTTCTTCTGTCAAGAGACTTTCAATATCGTAGAAATCAAGACCTTCAAACGGTTCCATGGGCTTCCCTCATGTGGATGTCTTCGCCCGTGCTTCATCAACATAACTCTTGGGCCACAGGAAATCTAGAACTCATTTGCCTTTGAATCGCCATTGATTGTATTTCTTTTGCAACCAAGGACTGTTCATGTAAATCAGTCCTATAATGACACCGGGAACCGAGATAGCCACTGCGCCGAGAACGAGGATGGTCATGATACCAGCTTCAACTTCTTCAACAAGTGGCGAGAAGGCGACGATGTTTCCGAACTCGGTGACCATGTACCCGTTGTTTGTACTCGTCTCCCAAACCACTGCGAGGGTTCGTCCTGCAATGATTTCGTCCCAGGCGGCGGCGTCCTCGGCAAGAAGAACGGTGTAGGCTTTGTTGAGCAGAGGGTTATGGCGAACGATGCTCATCGGCGCCATCTTGACCAACGTTGTACCGCTATGACCCGTATCTACACCGATTTGTTCGCCTGAGGGCAGGTCAAAAATCAGCGTTTCTTCAGCCTTTGACTGACTTGCATCGATGGTATTGATTCGAATCGCTTTGCTTTTCAATCCGCTGGCGAAGCCGACGCATTCGTTGAGAGTCGGGTCTGCACAATCCATGCCGACCCATGTTTCACCCGATGTTTGGGCGATCCAAGTGACCGCATGACCTTGGTCAATAACGGCGATGCCTTCGTCGATGGTCGTCATGAAACAGACGTTGTAATTACGGTGGCAATCCATGTCGGTGATTTCACTGACACCGTTGTTACCAAGCGCTTCGAAGCCCGTATGTTCGGCGAATTTCCACAATGAACCATCCTCAGCACCCACATAGGCAAAGTCGCCAGCAGGGCGCCAAGCGACGGCTGTGAGATTTTTCCCAAACACCGCAAAGGTTCCGTTAACGTTGGTTACCCCGTGGTCATACGAGTCGTAGCGCATAGCAAGACCGTCGTCACCGACCAAAAGGGCGGTATTGCCGCGTGGATGCCAGTCAATATGGTGGATGGTTGAAGACCGCCCCGTCAATAATTCTACATCCATTTCTCGATTGTCTGCCTCATCTGCTGACAGCAGGCGTGCGTAACCGTCCATACCTGCGATCAGAACATCCATCCCATCAGGTGAAACGGCTCCCGTCCTGATGCCTAAATCACGTTCCGCAAGAACGCCTCCATCTCTCAATTCAATGCGCGTTACCAGGTCGGCAGAAACAGACGGAAGAAGCATGAGAGTGATGCAAACCATGGCCATAAGCACGCGTCGCATTGATTCCGCCACCGAACTCTGCATGAAAACCCCTCCCCTCAGAACCTCTCGCTTTGATTGCGATGAACGGTGAGCCTTATGGGGCGAAGTCGGCTGCCCCAAGCATGGAGCGATTTGCTGTAAAACGAGGCCTTGTGAAATCTACGGGTGGAAATGCTGGATTGGCGAAATTAGCGACCACCTATTTTGAAAACATCAACGTTGATTCTGAGGGCGTATTTACCGGCTCCTATGGACTGCTTGTCCAAGTTCAAGGATCGTATGATAGCGCAGGAAAATTGGCTGTTGAAGTCGAACAAATGAAAGGTGACGCTTTGGGTGAATTCCTCGAAAGCGACGGTGGTCGAGAGAAAGCAATGGAATCACGACGTCGTTGGTCCTCCTTCCTTGACGAAGCAACGGGATACAACGCCAAACAGCGCGGAGACAAAGCGAAGGAAGAAGCAAAGAAATTCTCCAAGGCTAAATCTGCGATCAAGATGGCTCATAAGTCAATGCAATTGATTTCAGGCCTCGACGAAAGCGTGATTGCAAAAGCCAACGAACTCATCCAAGCCCTCGAAGAAAAAATTGAGGCAGGAGAACCACCTTCTGAAACGCAGGTGAAAAAGCTCAACGATTTATTCTGAGGAACACCTATGTCATCAACACAGGATATCACTGCGTTGATGGAGGCTACCGACGGCGTGAGCAATCTAAACGAGATGCAAAGACAGCGCCTTGAAGCCATGATTGGTACGGTGCAAGAAGTCGTTGGAATGGACCACCTCGTCCATTGCCTCGAGAATGGCACATCCCATTCAGGCAACGATGTCATTCAGTGCTATGTTGGCTTTGAACCGAGCGGAAAGGCCCACATCGGTTGGAAGGTCTTGTCTCTGCAACTTCGCCGAATGTTGGACGCTGGAGCCAATGTCATGATTTTCCTCGCTGATTGGCACGCATGGGTAAACGACAAATTCAACGGAAATATGGATGCAATTCAGCGAACTGCCGAATACATGGAAGATACATTTCGTGCATTGCTTCACCACCCACCAGAAGGAGAAGGTGCTGGGGAGTTGCAATTCAAGTGGGCCTCCGAATTGATGGAGTCGGGTGATTACTGGGCCCGAGTGCTCCGCTGCTCAAAGGGTGCCACGCTCGCTATGGTTCGCAAAACCTTCACCATCATGGGTCGTGATGAGGCATCATCAGACCATGACCTTTCCAAATTCTATTACCCTGCCATGCAAGCATCTGATATCTTCGAAATGGACATTGACGTAGCCTTGGGCGGCATGGATCAGCGTAAAGCACACATGTTCATGCGTGACGTTGCCTCAAAGTATGGGTGGCCAAAGGCGACATGTCTGCATACACCGATCATCTCTTCGCTCAAAGCGTCGGGAAGCAGAATGGAATCTTTTGACCATAAGATGTCAAAATCTGACCCCGGCGGTGCCCTTTTACTGCATGATACACATGAACATATCCGGAAAAAGATGAGGAAGGCCTACATCTCTCCCGATGATGAACAATCGCCTGTTTACGAACTCGCTGAGCATATCGTGCTCGCCGAATTTGGGGAAATTTGTGTGACGCCAGACCCACGTTTTGGTGAGCCAAGTGTTTGGACCTCCCTCGACGACTTCCGTGCTGCAGTCATGGACGGAAGCCTCCATCCTCTTGATGCGAAATTTGGAGTTGCGGACGGGTTGGCCAAAGGCCTCGAGTCGGTTCATGCTCACTTTTCAGAACACCCAGATAAGCTGGACATCGTTACTGAATTGATGAATTCATGAAGAAAGTCATTCGCTGATGGGTAATTCTTCCACGCTCAAGACATCAATGGACAAGACGCGACGGGTATCCTTGCTGAAATTACGGCTTGGAATCGGCTGAACACGAACGATGCCGTTCACGCGCACGTAAGCCGGTGCAGTCAAATCGCCAACTAGATCATCACTCACGGTACCAATAATTTCGTTTTTTGCTGAACAGTGAATCAGATGGTGGTCCTTGTTATAGGTGATTTGACGCATGCTGATGTCTTGTATATCCTCATATTTGCATTCCTCAAGAATCATTTTGAAATTCGGACGTGGCGAAAATAGACCCCATGGAACCTCATCATCTCTCATGTAATCTACCGCTTTGAGCAGACAAGGTCGGCACGTAGACGGGCTTTCTCGCTCGCGTGCACGACGCTGCATTTTCACGACACCCGTGCCACAGTCTTTGCATTCATAGACTGCTTTTTTCAGCCACCCGTACGGATGGCTGATATCATTCAATTTGACATCAAGACATACCAAATAATTGCGGTCCCTCATGCGGAGATCATCGACCTGTCTGAGATATTCATCTCCAAACTCGATGACGCGTATGACCGGACGCATTCGTACGCCGTATTTGTCAAATTGCTCTTGAAGAACCTGCGTCCCTAGTTGGAGCGTATGGGTTGGGTTTTCGTGGAATTCAAGCCCGAGAATCCCTTCCTTTGTAATCAGTGACTGGTGGATGGTGAATCCAAATACCGCATCCGAGGTTCCTTTCAGGTGTTTGATATCGTCGACGTAATTCGAAGTGATCAGTGTATTCCAACAAGCAAGGACTTGCTGGTCTGTTTCTGTGGGGGCAACTTCATCCTTTGGCGACATGGAATTCTCCCTCTGTTTGGACGGTTCATAAACATGACCGTTATGACGGTTTCTTGGCATCACAGCCTGGTGGTTTCGGCCATATGATGAAGTGACAAGGTTCATGAATCGAAGGGCGGTGGTTGGGTTTACTACAACGGAGTTGCTATTCATGACCAACATCATCGTCCTCGTTAAACAAGTTCCCGATACCAATGCAAAGATCACCGTCAACAACGGACGAGTGGATTTATCTGCGGTAAAAATGGTCATGAGCCCTTACGACGAATTCGCTGTTGAAACCGCCCTGCGTCACAAAGAAGCGGTTGGTGGCGAGGTGACTGCCCTAACCGTTGGTGGTCCTGCCACAGAGAAAATTCTCAAGGATGCAAAAGCCATTGGCGTTGACCGTATTGTACGCATCGATTCGAGCGAAGGTATGGATTCAAACGCCCTCCAAACCGTGCTCTCAAAAGCTGTTCAAGACCTTGGAGCCACCACGGTTTACTGTGGAAAATCTGCTGCAGATACTGGGGCTGGTTCAACCGGTCCAGGGTTGGCTGAACGACTCGGATGGGCATCGGTTTCAAACATCATTTCTGCTACTTTTGCAGACGTAATTTCAGCTGTCGCCCCAGGCAGTGGGGGTAATGTGAAACTCAATGTGCCACTTCCCGCAGTGATTTCGTGCGACAAAGGTGATTTCAAGGTCAGAAAACCAAATGTGAAGGGCATCATGCAGGCAAAGAAAGCAAGTGTAGAAGTCCATTCTATAGAGGCGCCCGCTTCTTCAGTGACCGTTGTTGAGCAATCCCTTCCTCCTGCCAAACCTGCTGGCAAATCCTACCAGGGCGGGGCTGCTGCAGCAGAAGTTGCACAACTACTTCGAGACGAAGCCAATGTACTATGAGGTGATGAAAGATGACAGAAACAATTGTAATTGCAGAAATGACGACAAATGGAGTACACCCCAGCACAGCAGAGCTGATTTCGGCTGCCATGACCTTCGGAGGCGAACCAACACTTGTTGTGCCTTGCACCGATGCAGCACATGCCGATTCGGCTGCTGATATGGGTGCTGGAAGTATCCTTGCGGCAAAATCCGATGTCTTCGCCAACTACGATGCTGCAGCTTGGGCTGCGGCAATCGATGGCGTAGCACCAGCAGGAACGATCATCACCGCAGCCAGCCCTCAATCCAAGGACCTTGCAGCCCGTATCGCTGCAAAGCGTAACATCTCGGTCGTTCAAGACGCCGTAAGCATTCAGAACAACACGGTGACGTCTCCCGTTTATTCAGGAAAGGCAATGCAAAGCGTCGCCATCAATGGACCCACTGTGATTTCCGTGCGTTCAAACATTTTCCCCGCTGCAACTGGAGGGGCAACCAGCGCATCGGTCCTAGATACAACGGGTAACATCGCAACATCCGTTCAAGAATTCATGGCACGTGCCTCTCAACGCCTCGACGTCTCTGAAGCGAACATCATCATTTCGGGAGGGCGTGGAATGGGCAACCCTGATAATTTCAGCCATCTCGAAGCGATTGCAGACACAATTGGGGCTGCAGTCGGAGCATCTCGTGCTGCTGTTGACACGTGGGAACAGATTCCCCACTCCATGCAAGTTGGACAAACTGGGAAAACCGTCAATCCGAACCTCTACATCGCAGTCGGTATATCTGGCGCCATTCAGCACCTTGCTGGCATGCGCTCATCAAAATACATCGTGGCCATCAACAAGGATGCAGACGCTCCAATTTTCCAACATGCAGATTATGGAATCGTTGCGACATGGGAAGAAGCGCTTCCAGTGCTTCATGAATCCCTCAAAGCAATGATGGGATAATCAAGCGTACTTACCAAAACCATAGATGCCAGAACCTGCATCGTCGCCAACGAATGGATTTGTTTTCCGTTCCTGTCCAATGGTCGTGAGGGGGCCGTGCCCGGGATGTACGACTGTTTCAAGGTCAAGAGGCCATAACTGTTCATGGATTGAGGAGGCGAGAAGTTCAAAGTCTCCTCCTGATTGTTCAATATCAGTTCGCCCAACAGAACCAGCAAAGAGTGTATCACCAACAAAAACATGGTCTGGACCTTCCTCACATCGCACAAGAAGGCAACATCCGCCCAAGGTATGCCCTGGTGTATGCAATACATCGAGTTGAATGCTACCGAAATCGTAGGTTTTGCCACCTTCAAAGGCAACATCTGCTTTCGCCGGCTCGGGCAGTGCCATGCCGTACCTCAACGCAGACGTTTTGGCCAAAGTTTGGAGAAAGTTGTCATCAGCGTGGAGGTACCAGTCAACCCCATAATGCTCTTTGAGGGAGGGGATGAAGCCGCTGTGGTCAAAATGGGCGTGGGTATTGACGAGGGCCACGACTCGGCGTTTTGGGAGTTCACTTCCCTCGCCCGAATCAACCGATTTCGGACCGGTTGACCAATCAGGTCCTCTTCCTTCATGTCGGTCAACCCAAGCAATAATTCGTTCGGGTTCATCTCCACCGTCGATGATAATTGTATCTCCAGTTGAACGGTCGGTCACCACAGAACAGCGCATTTGGAGAGGCCCAACAAAAAAATGGTCAATCCATGGATTGGTGAGCCCCATAGAGGATGCGAGAAGAGCATCCTTCATGAGGTTGAGCCTTGGATGATGTTCACCGTCAATTGATCGGTCGTCCAAGCGCCTTCTTTGTCAACAACACGTAATTCAAACCGATGCGACCCGATGGGAAGTTTCAATTTGAGCTGAGGCGAACGAGCAAGTTCCTGTCCACGGTCGTCCAACCATGTCCACGATACGATTTGATTGTGCGGGTCTGATGTGCCACGCGCATCGAGCAATACAATGGCAGTTCCATGTTCATCGGCAACGTGCCGTTGGTCATCACCTGCCAGGGCCTGTGGACGATATACATCTTGAACCGGCGATGCCATTGAATTCAAGATCATCTCATGAATCCCATCATCTTCAAGAGAATCGTTGGTTAATTCATCGAACAGTTGTTCTGATGATTCAGAAGGTGATTCTTCGGATGAATCTGTGACATTCTCCTCCATCGCAGCCAATAAGTACGCGAGGTCGTCTCCCGATTCATCTTCATGAGTCATAGCATCTCGTTCATCTTGGGTGAGATGTGCATAAACATCGGATTGATCATTTGAGTACAGAACCTCAGCACTGACATGCTCGGTATCAGGAGCACTTTCAAACCAGAGGGATAATTCTGTTTGGTCAACCTCTAACAAATCCGAGCCAAGAGAAAGACGGCCAATAGGTTCCGCATCGGTGTAGTCGTTTTGGTCCTCACCTGCAAAAAAGAGCGTTGAATCCCCTTCTTTGAGAGCCAAGTGCGACGGCATGCCTTGATGTTCAACTTTCCAGATGACGCCGTCCAATTTCCCATGGATGTAGAACCATGAAGCAGCCAAAGTTTGGCCCTGGTGGTGAAGGAGGGAGGTCACTGGATGATTGGTGGCCATAACCAATTCCATTTGGCCACTTTCGAGCAATTCGTAAACTTCGCCATTGTCAAAACCAAGGACTGCCCCCAAGGGGTGGTGGCTTGAAGTAAGCATCCGCATACGTAGGTCGCTGCGTTGTATTAATTCTTCACCACTCCATAATTCAAATTCAATTGCTTCCTCTTCACCAGCAACCAATGCATGCCCTTCTCGTGTCAAAAAGAACAAACCTTGAACAGTTGTACCAATTGAGGTAATGCGTTCGCCAATCTCGCCTCGTTGTGGGCGTGTCCAAAGTAAATTTGATTCATTAACAGCCACAATCGTTCCATTATGCTGGACGATGTAGAGATGGCTTTTCCCAACATGGACCATCGAGCAGTCTTCAAGATGGTGGAGGCGAGTCAGTGATTCAAGTGGACGCTGGTATTGACCAACCAACACAGAACCCATTCCATCGACGATAACAATGCGGATACCCCATGAATAGCAAGCCTGAACACCAGCATCTACCGCTTGATGCTCGAGGAATTCACCCCCAACGTCGTGGATTGAAAAACCTTCAATCTCATCAGCAATAATAAGTTGGGAACGATGAAAATGAACAGTACTGACCGGATGAGGGTGGTCGATGACCTTGATCGTTTCAAGGCTGTTCTCTTCTGTGATTGAAGCAAGGATTACCTTTCCCTTGCCTTCACTCCACGCAAGATATTCTCCCTCTTCGCTGATGACGAGGTGGTGGATTTTTTCATCTGGCCGAACAAGTGGAGTTACTTGTCGGGTGAAGGTCATACTCCTTCTTGTGGGCCTATGGTTGAAAAGCACTCCCCGTAAGTGCGTATTCAAAATGAATCAATTTTCTTCATCGTTGTGCATGCCGATGACGTCATCGTCCATGTGATTCATTCCTTTTGCACCATCATTGCGCGCCTCATTGAGCCGTTGAAGGTAGGCTGCATCGATATCTCCGGTGATGTACTCTCCATCAAAACAACTTGAATCAAATACTGTAATTTCGGGATTTTCCATACGGGTGACATCCACCAAATCCTCAAGTGACTGGTAGAATAATTTGTCACTTCCAATGGTGGCGCTGATTTCATCGATCGTTTTGCCATCTGCGATGAATTCCTTGACGGCTGGCATATCAATACCGTAGACATTGGGGTGGCGAACAGGGGGTGCTGCAGATGCAAAGTAAACCTTGGAGGCTCCAACATCGCGTGCCATCTCAATGATCTGTGCACTAGTTGTGCCACGCACAATCGAATCGTCAACGAGGAGAACGTTTTTTCCGAGGAATTCATGTTCAATGGCGTTGAGTTTACGACGTACTGATTTTTCTCGCAATGCCTGTCCTGGCATGATAAAGGTACGGCCGACGTAGCGGTTTTTCACGAAACCTTCTCGGTAGGGTAAGTCCAGAGCTTTCGCCATCTGTAAGGCCGCTATGCGTCCTGAATCTGGGATGGGTATGACCACATCGATGTCATGATCGGGCCATGACTCCAGCAACCGTTCTGCAAGACGTTGTCCTTGATTCCTGCGAGCTTGGTAAACGGAGATGCCGTCAATGACCGAATCAGGACGAGCAAAATAGACATGTTCAAAGATACACGGTGAGTAAGCGGAAGCTACTGCACATTGACGTGTAAAAAGATGGCCTGAAGAACTGATGAAAATCGCTTCACCAGGAGCAACATCCCTCACAACTTCAAAGCCGAGCGCAGTGATGGCAACCGATTCACTCGCCACAATGTATTCAGTTCCTTCATCGGTGATGCGCTGCCCGTAGATCAGCGGACGAATCCCGTTGGGGTCTCGAAACGCCAACAACCCGTAACCCGCAACAACTGAAACACATGCATAGCCACCTCGAATGTGGTCGTGAACGGCTGAAACCGCTCCAAATACAGTCTCGATATTCATGTGAGGGTCGCCTTCAATCTTCAGCGCCTTGGAACGCTGACCGAGTTCAACGGCGAGAATATTAAGCAGCAATTCAGAATCACTTGAGGTGTTGATATGTCGCATGTACTCGTCTCGTAACATCAAAGAGAGTTCATCAGCATTGGTGAGATTGCCATTATGAGCCAAAGCAATGCCGTAGGGGGAATTCACGTAGAAGGGTTGAGCCTCGGCTCGAGATGATGAACCAGCAGTTGGGTAGCGGACATGCCCAATACCGACATTTCCTTCTAAACGCATCATGTGGCGCTTGAAAAAAACGTCCGAAACAAGTCCATTGGATTTCCTGAGGCGGAAATTTCCTCCGGTGTCGGTGAGTATTCCTGCTGCATCTTGACCTCTGTGCTGCAGGACGGTGAGACCGTCATAGAGCAGTTGGTTGACATGATGTCCTTGACGACCTACAATGCCGATAATGCCGCACATAGGTTCGCCTCATGTTCACGAGAAGGTGATGCCTTCTTATCGTTGCGATGCCGAAGCGTCAGGCCTTGGGTCGGTGAGACTTCTTTGACCAGTTGTACTTGCGAATGCGAGATGTTTCCCCGTATCCACAGGAGGAGCACACACTTTTTTGCTTGTGATATGCATTACGGCCACAGCGTCGGCATCGAATGTGCGTGGTCTTTTGACGTCGACCCATTGATGGAGTACCCTTTGACATGATATCACCTGAACGACTTGGCCACCGACCACCCCCTTATGAAATAAGCGGCACGGTTCAAGGGACCAAAATTCACTCTTCCTCAAATTCAAGGCGTGCAGGAGGAGTGTGCATGAGCGATGCGAAAAGCATGCCGAGGACGATCAGTGCTGCGATAGCACAGGCAATCACGGTTGTTGAAAAGCGTATGATGTTGGACAATGCTTGAGCGCGCACCGAACCGTTGTCCTCCATCAGCAAATCGCCCTGCGAAAGGAAAAAGAGAGAGAGAGCGGTTCCAAATAATCCGCAAAGAAGCATGCCAAAGAAGGGCGTCATCGGTCGCTTTCTCGCATCGCCATAAACAAAGAGAGTGAGCAAAAGAAGGAAGGAAATCATGGTGAAAGAGGTTAACATCGAATTTGCAAATCGAACCAAGGTTCCTTCCCCAACACCTGGATGAAGAACGAAGGTCAGGGCGAGGAAAGCGCTTGGAATAACAAGGCTAGCAAGCAAAAGATTGCTGAGCTTGCTGACACCGGTGGGTTCACTCATCTTCATTCACCCCCCCTACATGCTTGGCGATGTGCTTTGCAGCCTCCTCCAATTGGTGAGTTGTCGGAGGGTCCAGTTGTTTTGGAAGCGGTTGTTGTGCTTCATAGATGCTTAAAACCAAAGCGAAAAGGAGGATTGCAAGAGCCGCTCCTACCATCAACCCGAACACATCTGCTCCAGCGAGCCAAAACTCCTCAGCGAAGTGGGTTGATTCCACATGAGGACCGTCTCGTAGTAGGCCGAGAATAATCAGGAGCGACGTAAACGCAAAGAGCGTCAAAAGAAGACGTTGTTCCTGGTAACGCTCATCGCCAACGGTCTTGACGATGTAATAGACAACGAAGGATGCAAAGGCTGTAACGACGAGGAGGGTTGGCCAGAAAATGAGCCAGTAACGATTGATATCATCTGGATAGGTAGGTGTCAACACCCACCAGTGCATTCCCTCGAACCACAGCATTGCAATCAATACCATGACGAAACCTGCCCGTTTGTCGCTCTCGGAAAGGCGACCGACCGGCACATGCCCGGAAAAGGCGATGTTGTACAGGCCAACGCCAAGAAGGACCGAAGGACCTAAGATGCTGCCGAGAAAATGACCGAAGGAGCTTGAGGGCGAGAACGAGAGCGTCCAGGGAGTAGCGAGAATCGAAAGTGTCCCGACGGTCAGTAAGACCATGCCGAAACGGCGTATGGGGCTCTGTTTAGAGAAAAACCCGAGCATCAACCCAACAATGATTGCGAGCCCTGCTAACCAGAAGAGGAAGAAGGCTTGGAGGGACTCTTCCATAGCCAATGCAGTTCGAAAGGACTTATAGAGAATCCCTTAAACATGAACGCAGTGCTCCATTTACTGACGCAACCATCTGCGGAGGGCATAAATACCCGACCCTAGTGGGCTGAATGCTTAGGTGTTCACATGGTCAAGCGTCCTCGTCAAGTCAAGCGTTACAGCCCTTCAGCGGGCAAGCACACAATGCATACCGTTGAGCGTGTCAAGAAGAGGCGAGCCTCTGAACTGCGCTGGGGTCAACGACGATTCCGTCGTGTCATGGCTGGATACCGTGGTTTCCCACGTCCAAAACCCGACGGTCGTGAAAAACCTACCAAGCGTGTGAACATTCTTTACCGATGCACCGAAACCGGAAAGGCGCATTATGCACCGTGCAAGCGGGCAAAGAAGTTCGAACTGGTTGACAAGTGAGGTGTGAAAGATGAAAAACAATTTTCTCAAAGTAAATTGCCGTGACTGTGGCAGCGAATCAATGATTTATTCCCGCGCCACCACTGTGATCACCTGCGATGTTTGCAGTGCAACCCTCACCAAACCATCAGGTGGAAAGGCTGAACTGATCGGCTGCACAGTTGTTGAAACACTCGAATAAGGAGGCTGAGCCTCCATGACGAACGACATCAAAAACACCCCAGACGAGGGTGAATTGGTTGTTGCCACCATCAGGACCGTCAAGCAAAACGGCGCCTATGTCGACCTTGACGAATACGAAGGCGTTGAAGGCTTCATTTTCATTGGTGAAATCGCAAGCGGGTGGGTCAAAAACATCCGTGGAATTGTCCGAGAAGGGCAACGTGTGATCTGCAAGGTCATGCGCACACGTCGTGACGGCACATCGATGGAATTGTCACTCAAATCCGTCTCAGAAGAACGTCGTCGTGCTCGCCTTCAGGAATGGAAAAATGAACAACGTGCTCAACAACTTCTGAAAGTCTTGAGTGAAAAATCGTCCTGGAGTGAAGAGGACCTCGCCGAGCAAAAGGAAGAGCTCATCGAAGCCTTCGGAACACTTTACACCGCTTTTGAAGAGGCTGCTATGAAAGAAGGAGCGTTGGAAAACGCTGGATTTGAAGGCGATTGGCTTCAAGCCTTTATCGAATTAGCCGTTGAGAATATCATCCCCCCATTCGTTGAAGTGCGAGGCATCCTTACACTCAGCATCAACGCAATTGATGGCGTCAAAACCATCCAAGAGGCACTCTCTGCTGCAGAAGAACTTGCGAATGCGGAGGAAGAAACTGAAGTGAAGTGTTTCTACGACGGTGCCCCCAGTTATCGCCTTGAACTTCGGGCTCCTGATTTCAAAATCGCTGAATCCCTTTGGGAAAAAGCAACATCAATGGTCGTAGACCATATGACCAAAGCAGGTGGAGAAGCATCCGCCCAAAGAGAGTGATTCCATGGTTCGACAGCGTATGCAACAATGCCTCTCATGTGGCAAATTCTCTCTTAAAATCGAATGTCCGTCCTGTGGTGAACGTGCTCAGGCTGCTGCCCCACTCAAGTGGTCGCCTGAAGACCATCGAGCAGGCCTTCGTCGAAAGATGAAGCAAGTCGAAGTGAAGCAATGGGCTGAATCACTCCCCACACTGCCATCTCTTGAAACCATGCAGAATATGGAAGAAGAGGAATGAGACGGTATCACCATTAACATCCCAAATAGCCCTCCTTCCTCTTGCGTGAACGTCAAACATTATAACGCGTCTTGCTACGATTTTGAGTTCATGGCCCTGCATGTAGAATGGCGTGGAAAGCATCAGCACCTGCCCGATCACAACGTACTCTTGATCGCTTTTCCCGGAATTGGAAATATCGGAAAGGTAGCCATAGAAACAATTCGTAAATTGGATGGAACCACTGAAGTCGCTCGACTCCATCCAACTGGACTTCCACCCCTCGCCTCACTTGATGATGATGGATTGCTCGCCCCGCCCCATCTCTCGCTCAACCAAACTATCACTCAAGACGGTGTCAGCATTTTGACACTTGTCGGCTCTGCCCAGCCGAATGAACCAAGCCAACAATCTGGAATGGCCACAGAATTAATGCAGTTCTTCAAGGCACAAAACGTCCACGACCTTCTTGTTTTAGCTGGTATGATCGACGCCCCAGAACGGAAAGTGACCTTTGCAGTTGCAAGTTCAGCAAGCCATCGAATCGACTTGGAACAAATGGGCGTGGACGTGCGAAGAGATGAACCAAGTTCAGGGGCTATTGGAGTGACTGCACTTCTGGCCTCAATGGGCCCTCTTTACGGCATGAATTCAACCTGCATCATCACCACAACCGTTGGCTCAAGTGGAGATATTCTGGCATCTCAGCGAATGATTGAGCGAATTGATGATTGGTTCAATCTCGGCCTTACATTGCCCAAGGAAGGCAACGAATGGCTGAAAAAGAAACTCGAGGCCATCGCACCGAAGAACAGCGAAGACCTCGTTGGCGAAATAACAGCATCTCATGATGCATTCTACATGTAAAGAGCGCCGAGAGAGGGATTTGAACCCCCGCGTCCAAGGGACAGTGGATTTCGAATCCACCGCAATACCGGGCTATGCGACCTCGGCTCTGTGACTGGGCTCATACGCGACGGTCATAAGGATGATGTCGTGTCGCAATCACATGGAGATACGCTTCCATGGCCGTGATGTTGAGATGACCGTTGAGGTTGATGAAGGTACGACAGTACGCCAAGCCCTTCTGAAAGCAGATGTTCTACCTTCGATGGTTATTGTGAGTTTTGAAGGAACGATTCTCCCTCATGGAACCCCGCTGCAGCAATCTGTTGAATTGCTCGTCACTACGATTTCATCAGGCGGCTGACCGATCGACCCGGTTGATGATCTGCAACCTGGAATTTCGGGTGTAATCTCCACGCACTTCAGTTGCCCATGCATCAAGGCCGATGTTCGTAACAACGACATCATCCCCGACTTCCACCATTTCAAATTGAGCATTCCAATCATCAGCCCAACCTTCAATTTTCATCGCACCCGTGTGGTCGAGCAACATCATGCCGCGGCGGCGCCAGACCTTTCCATTGCGGCCAACACCACTTTTCTGATAGGTGTAGACAACCTTTCCACCCACGCTGTGTTTTGCTTGATAATCCATCAAATTAAAGGATTCAGTTTCAGGTGATTCATCAAGACTGAGGCGGGCAAAGGGATCGAATTTGAGGACGATTTCACCCTTCCAATTCACGGTGAAAATCGCATCTTCGACAAGGACATTTTGACCCTTTTTAGGCAAGGAGTGCCATGTTGAACCACCGAGGTGATGTTCATTTGAAACGAAATAAAGTTGAGCGAAATACTCATCTTGTTTGAGAACCATTTTCAAGGGAGATTTTTCGCGAATAAGGCCGACTGAAAACAATTCGCCGCGAACTGTAGCCCTCGCATTGAGATGTCCGATTTCCTCCAACATGGTGGCATTAAGCGAGCCGGGCAATTGCAATCGTGAAGGCAATACCTCTTCATCAGTACCTGAGCCGTTGGGACACATTGCCTTCCAGTCACATCGGTCGCAACGTGACATGTTAGGTGGGTCTGCAGGCTTCCCCCCGGGAGCGAACCCTCGCATTGGAGCAGGTGCAGGTTGACAATCCTCTCGAGCAGGCTTTTCTTGCTTCAATTCACTCCACAAACTTTTCAATTCCCGCTCCATTTCATCCATTTCATCAACAGAAGGGCAAGGAATTTCTTTGATACTTGCATGTCCAAGATACCAAATCTGGAGTGATTTGACCTGTGAAGTACGCCCGTGAGTGACATACCACAGCATGGCATACATTCGTAATTGCTCAACATAATCGCCGGAACGGTCGTTGGCTCCAACGCTTGCTTTGAGGTCGACGATGGTGATGTCACCGTCCCAACGGTATACCAAATCGTATTCACCTTGGAACCAATGTTCGGGGTGAATAGCATTCATGGTGAAGGGTTTTGCATCTGGATGAACAAACCAGGGCCTTGAGATTTCCCAAGCCTCCAACCATGTGACGTCTCCCTGTGCCGCCAGTGGATGGTGGCGTGCAAAATCCGTCTGCTGATAGCCATCTGGTGCTGGCCATTCCTCTCGTTTTCCAGAGCGCCATTGACCCAAATACGGTCCACCACCCGCTTCGAAGCATCGTTCAACTTCGCGTAGATGGAAGGTCAAACCCTCAAAGACCATGCGAAGGACTTCTTCCTCCTCGACATCTAGCCAATCACCAGCCTTGCGTTCATCTTTTTCCCATTCTTTTCTGCATCGTTCAAATACAAGTGGGAAATGATGTTCTGCCCGAGTCAAGGTCCACTCACGCAAATCGTGGGGATTATCGGGAATCATTGATTCATCCAATGGAAGAAGTATTGATGCGGGCCAGGAACGACCGTCCTCTCGAGTCGGACGACCTTCGTCGTCCAAAGGAGGTTGACCGTATGTTTCAACCGGAGCCTCACCAATGATCAATCCCGGCGATTCGCGAAGGACACGACAAATGGTTTCCTCAACCGCCCTGCCAACAAAAAGAACTGGAATCTGTGGCATCTTGAAACGGAGGACTTTTTCATAATACCAAAGGCGAGGGCAGGCCTTGTAGGTGTTGAATTGGCTGGCAGAGAGGCGCGCGTATGGCCCGATTGTATCGGTGTCGCTATCAGCAAGTTGAACGGGCATAGTAGAACGAAAGGAACCACCCCTTTTGAAGGCTAACCAATTCAGTTCTTGAAAGACGGTTGTGTCGAGGTTTCAAAGCGTGTTTTACGATTGTCAATGCGCAGTTGAAGAATGCCTGAGCGCCAACCGATTTCCACTCCAGTCATCGAAACCAAATCACCAGGTCGAAGGTTGAGGAGGCGCTGGTTGATGCTGGATCCAAAGGCGACAACTTCAGCGACATGCGCTCCATCCCACAGAATGAAGGTCAGCATCGTCCAAGGTTTGCCATCGAGACGAACTCCGGAGCGTTTGCGCAAAGACAAGACATGTCCGCTGACATTTGCACGTGTTCGCAACAAACCGAGTCGGGTAAATTCAGTCGTGCTCTCTTCATTCTTATCTGAGGCTGGAATGATGGTCGTTTGTTCATCAAGGTAGACTCTCGGCTGGTCCCTCCATACCCCAGGCATGGCGTTGTGAATCTCTACTTCCCCACCGAGTTTGTGGAGGTCAGCAAAGGCTCCGGGCTCACTCTCCTCAACCGTAACATGCTTCTGTCCGGAGACCAAAACGGCGCCCAGGACCTGCTCTCCAAAATGATTGGCTAAGGACCATTCACCACCCAATGAGCCACGGACAGAAACGCGACCTTGTATGGATGCCAGTGGCTGGTAGGGCATTCGCAGGGAAACGGAGGGAATGGATTCTATCCAAGCGGTCGTCTGAGTTGTATTCCAACCTGAATCATCGTTCGAAACCGAGCACCAAACACAACCTGCTGCAGAACCATCACAAGCCTGCTGCGGCGTTTTCGGGAAGGCGAGGACTGCTTCGCCTTCGGCTTGCATCAATTCATGTTGTGTTCGATAAAATTCGGTGAGGTCTTCAATCTCTTGTGAATCTGGAGCATCGTACATGATACGCTCGCCTCCGTTGAGATACCAACCTTCCATGGAGGCAACCAATTCACCATCGTGGGTTTGATTCCATAGCCATGAATAAAATCGAAGTTGATGCTCAAGGGAAGAAGAAAAAGCAGAACCTGAACGCCCGGATTTGATATCGACCAATCGAATTCTTCCATCCCATCGTAGCACAAGGTCCAATTCACCTGAAGCCCAACCATCGGGATGATAGAGACGTTGGGGTTGATGAACACGGGGATCTTTGACCCACGGGCGAGCGCATTCCCATGCTTCATGCCATGTTACGGCGGCGCCATCCTCACTCCATGTCGCATGGTCCTCTGTATCCCATTTCATTTTGTCAATATCTGGAACTTTTTCAGGCCGAGGGAAGAAGGGTGTTGACCCCCATGAGGGAGATGGAACGGAGAAGGTTTGAACGCCTTTTCTGTTCGCCTCCAAGTAAGGGCCACCTCCAGCATGAAAACACGCTTGAACCTCCTCCAAAAAAAGGCTTAAACCATCAGAGATTCGTTGTTCAAAGGAAGAAAGAAGAACGTCATTCCAATGGGTTCCCTCTTCAGTCCAGAGTGATTCTTCCCATTCTTCTGCACCTCGTTCGTGAGCTTTCTTAGCCAAAGCAGGAATGGCTGATTGTGCCCATTGTTTGAGTGAGTCATAGGAATCCATGGTAGGCGGGTGCATCATCAACAATTCACAGAGGACATCCTCCAAGACTACACCAACAATCTGTGAGGGGCGTGTAGGACCTTGGAGGCCTACTTGGTAGGCGAGCAGCCATTGCCGTGGGCATCGCAGATAGGTGGTCAATGAACTCGCAGAAAGACGGCCTCGTGAGCGACCCAATGGGCCTCCAAGTGGAGGCAAACCTACAGGTATGTCAAGACCTCCATCTTGGCAAGAACGCCAATACTGACATCATGCATCATAGGAATAGTAGTCACCACTGTTTCGTTGTTCTCGGTCTTTGCGACTTTCTGATTTGTTGATGCGTGGCCTGCGTGAATCATGGTCACGGCGGAATGTTACATCGACGCTTGACAAAAATTTGTTCATTCCTTCTCGTAGGTCAAATGGACCGGTTGCACGACCTTCAATACCACCTTTCCCTTCGAAAACAAGGAGTGAGTCGGCAACGATATCGATGAAGTAAACGTCGTGGTCGATGACAAAGGCTGATTTTTCATTCGCTTCCATGGTTCTACGGATGGCCTTAGCGGCTTCCATTCGAGCATTTGCATCCAAGTGGGCAGAGGGTTCGTCAAGCAAATACAAATCCGCATCTCTCCCTAAGCATACCGCAATCGAAACGGCTTGTCGCTCACCACCAGAGAGTTTCTTCACACGCTTTGAAAGAAGTTGGTCAACGCCAAGTGCTCGAATGACGTTCACGTTAAATTCACCACTGCGCCATTTTGGACCCAATTCACTGTCGAGCCACAATTGAACAGAGCCGTCTATGTCAACATCGATATGCTGTGGTTTGTAGGAAATCGTTGCGTCGGCTGTGACCCATCCTTCGTCGTATTCATGTTCGCCGGCAAGCAATTTGATCATGGTAGATTTACCAGTTCCGTTTGAACCTACAACACCCACAACCTCTGCTCGATGAACGGCGCCCTCACCCGAAGTAAGTGAAAACTCACCGAGTTGTTTCTTCAGTCCACCCCAACTTACAACCGGGGTGCCAATCTCTGCTTTCCGGTCACGATGTCGAAGGAATTTAATCGGTTTGTCGCGAATTCGCACGTTCTCTTCGGGAAGGAAGCCATCGAGGTAACTGTTGATGGCCTGGCGGGTGGAGCGAGCAGGTGTAAAGATACCAAAAGCCCCTTTCTTTCCGTAGACGATATGGACCAGGTCTGCGAGTACATCGAGAACGGCGATGTCGTGTTCAATCACAATGACACGCTTGGTTTCAGAAAGGCGTTGAATGATTCCGACGATTCGCATGCGTTCGTGAATGTCAAGATATGATGATGGTTCGTCAAAGAAATAGACGTCAACGTCACGAAGAATGGTGGCGCAAATGGCCATACGTTGCAATTCCCCACCAGAAAGTTGCTGAATCGTTCTGTCAAGAAGATGGTCAATGCCCAAATCTTTGGTCATCTGTTCCATGATCTTGCGTTCATCCACCTTGGTGAGCAGTTCCCTCACGGTACCCTCCACTCGTTTTGGCAAGCGGTCGACGTTTTGCGGTTTGACAGCAACACGAATCTTGCCGTCCTGTACAGCGATAAAGAAATCCCTCAATTCACCCCGTGGGAGGGATTCGATGACGTTTGACCAAATTGGTTCAGTATCAAGCCAATCGCCGAGGTTGGGGATAATCCGCCCTGAGAGCGCGCTGATGGCAGTCGATTTCCCCATACCGTTGGGGCCAAGGATACCTACAACGCTTTCTTTGGATGGAGTGGGAAGACGGAACAGACGAAAGCCATTCATGGAATAACGGTGGATCATATCCGTTTCAAGTTCACTTGGGAGGTTCTCAATGATGAGTGCGTCATGCGGACATTTGTTGATGCAGATACCGCATCCGATGCACAAGCTCTCAGAGATGTGGGGCTTTCCTGTTTTGTCATCCATGATGATGCATTCTTGTCCGTTTCGTACGGGTGGACAAAAATCATGACATTCGTCATTGCATTTCTTAGGCTGACAATTGTCTTCCTTCAGAACTGCAACACGCATGCCCTCACCTCTCCAAGCCTCTCTGCCGTGTTATTTTGTTTCACCTGTTCAACACTGGGATAAACCCAGCGATTGATGGGTCGTGCGTCGTTCTCAAATGAGCCCTTTGAGTTGATCGTGTCCACGAATCAAGCGGACCGTGCAGGGCGTTGGGAACTTCATACTGGCCTTGCGCAATGCATCACGAGCGGTGAGGTAGTGCTGAGGGTGGACTTGAATGGAGATCACACGTTGTCCACGGTTGACACGAGCAGCCGTTCCAACATTCTTACCAAATGCACACCGCATGCCTTGTGAAACACGGTCTGCACCGGCGCCGGTTGCTTGCTTGTTCTCACGGAGCACGTGGTGAGGGAAGGTGTGAATGCGAAGGGCATATCCTTGTGCGCCAGCGTCCTTACGGATGGTGGAGTTGGAAACAACACGAGCTGCTTCAAGAGCCGTGTGACGGATTTGCACATCGTTGTCTGCACGCAATTCGAGCACGACTGGGAACTGCCCAGTCTCCGCAGCACGGCGGTTACCGACGTGGAATTGGTGGATACGGTTGTTGGGAACACCACCGATATACTTGCGGCGAGTATAAGCAGGACCCTTCAAACGACGGTACATCACAGCTGGTTTACGTGCCATAGGTAATCCTCCAAGCGTCCTTGCCACCGATGCTCCCTTTATCATATCTCCGCATGGCTCTTTCTGACATCAGTATTGAGGAGAGAGAGATTCCACATCAACAAAGCCTTCATGGACTGATGGACCCACCTCACAGCATGGCCGGTGGATGGAGGGGACTTCTCCGTGAAGAATCCGAACATCAATGGCTTGCTATCGCCGTGTTCTTCCTTTTTATCTTGGTTGGTGCTTTTGCCTTAGAAGGGACACAGCACTTCGTTGGTGACACCGTTAAACCCCTGGATGCTCAACACAACGGAGGGCTGGTCCTCGATATCGAGTATCATCAAGACAATTCGTCCTATACCGCACTGGTGTATTCACCCGGAGCAGGCTATCATTTCTTCACCGAACATGTTGATGACGGAACAACATCAGTGATTTACACACCGGATACCAATGACTTGGGCAGAGAGGTGAACTTCGTGAAAACCATGCCTGACGGGGAAATCGTGTTTTCAGTTTCAGACAACCAACTGATCGGATTGCAATCAAATCTCATGGTCAGTTATGAATACAGCACGAATAACGGCGAATTTGGTATCCTCGATGTAGCTGAACAAACCATTGAGGGTGCAACACAGCGCATTCTCTTGACCCAAGAAGGACAGAACAAGTCCTTCCGTGGAGTTTCAAGTTTGATTCCAACCCCTGCAATGTCGATGACGGCAGGCATTCAATGGCATTCTGTTGAAGCACATTCTGCTGGAATGTGGTTGGCAATAGGGTCGCACAGCACGACGGCTGGCGGAGATGGTTCAAGTCCAGCATCCCCGAAAACCAGAGCCGCCCTCGGCTGGATTGCGTGGGACGGAACTGAGAGCACACCTGTACTCGCTCAGCTCGATGTCGTGACCTATCCCGGCCAATTCCACAGTATCTCATCCATGCCCACAGGACTGGTTGTTGGAGGTACTGAGACCAGCCTTCATGTCGGATTCGACCAGGAAATCTTGGATCTCGAAATCCCATGCAGTGTTTCAGTAGCAGATAGCGATGGCACGGTTTGGTTCATCGGCGAACGAGGCACCGATACAATCACGACTTGGGGCGGGGAAAACCTCGAAGTTCATCTGCTCAGTCGGGACATACCACTCGATACCACCGCTGTTGGGGTCAATGGAGATCACATACACGTTCACGGAACCAATGCAGACGGATTGCCCATTGTCTGGAGTGTTGATGTGACTGCCAATGGCTCTATAGAAAGCGGCAGAGGATTCCTTAGCCTCCTCTTTATTATCGGTGGCGGCACCCTCTTAGCCATCATGGGTAAGTATGCCTTTGAACAACGGAAGATTCTGAACTAACTTCCAACTCTCTTGCAATACAATGAGGGTCTCGCCAAGAATGAGGCGAGAACCTTCATGTGCCCTCGTCAACTTCCTCAAACTCCAGCGTAAGCCATGGAGGTGATGATCATGACAAAAAGGGGCATGATGGACCAGTTCTTTGATCTCAAAGAAGCACATCCCGATACCATCCTTTTCTTTCGCATGGGCGACTTTTACGAACTCTTTCATGAAGATGCTGAAATTGCCGCCGATGTTCTCGGCTTGGCTTTAACGTCCAGAGACAAAAAGGCCGCCGAGCCAATTCCCATGGCTGGATTCCCCTGGCATGGTCTGGAAGAGCATCTGCGAAGCATGCTTCGAGCAGGCTACAAAGTAACGGTTGCAGAGCAGGAAGAGGAGTTGCGAGAGGGTGCGAAATTACTCGAACGTGTAGCAACCCGAGTCTATACGCCCGGAAGCCTCTACGAAGAAAATTTGCTTGACGGAGATGAACGCTCCATGCTCGCCGCAGTGGCGCTATCGAACGACAGCCTCGGCTTAGCCGTCATCGATGCGTCAACGGGTCAGGCATGGGCCAGCACGCACGATGGTTCCGACCGCTTTCTCCGCTTGACCGATGACCTGCAACGATGGCAGCCAACCGAATTGGTTCTCTCATCAAAGGATGCTGAAGACCCACAGATGGGAACATTATTCCTCCACTTGGACGGGGTAATGGTGAGCCACCATCAACTGAATAAACAACGCCGAGAGGACCGATTACGAGACATGCTCAACGTCGCAGATTTGGGACACTTGGACCTCGATAGTGCCCCGTTAGCACTCTCCGCAACCGGCTTGGCTGCAGATTATTTGGCCACCGTTCATTTGCGCACGGAAATACCACTCCGTGACGTCGAAGTCATCGAAGAGCAAGGGCACTTACTTCTTGACCAAACCACCCTCAAGAATCTTGAATTGACCTCCACACTCGCAGGGGAATACGAAGGAAGCCTTCTTTCCACCTTGAACCGTTGTCGCACTGCCATGGGGCGCAGGCTGCTTAAAACTTGGATTCTTCATCCTCTTGCGACAACGGACGCCATTGCAGCACGTCACCAAGCAGTTGGATCACTGAGTCGCTCGTCAAGACGTTTGGACGGTCTACGTGAATCACTCAAGGGCATCCGAGATATGGAACGACTGGCTACACAACTGTCCTACGGACGAAGCAATGCAAGAGATATTCTCGCTACTGCATTAGCGCTTGAGCGCATGCCCGCTATCATGCAGTGGTGTGGAGACACCAAAGATCCACTCTTGCAACATCTTGCATATGACCTTGATGCCCTTAGTGAAATGGGCGCACTCATTCAACAGACCTTGGACCAATCTCCCCCACTCAGCCTTCGGGACGGAGGCCTGTTGCGGCAAGGAGTGGATGAAGAAATCGACCGTCTTCGAGACATTACCTCCAAGGGAAAGGCGTGGTTTTCAGAATTGGAAGCCGACTTACGCACTGAATTGGAGATCCCTTCGCTTAAAGTTCGTATGAATCGACAAATAGGTTGGTTCATTGAGGTCACCCAATCTCATGAGGACAAGGTTCCAGAGGCTTGGCGAAGAAAGCAGCAAATGACCAATGGTTCGAGATACATTACTGATGAATTGGTTGAACGGGATGATTTGCTTCTTGGAGCAGATACCAAATTGAAGGAATTAGAATACAGAAAATTCCTGGAATTGCGAACATATTGCCTCCAGCATGCCCCTGCACTTGCCGATATCGCAAGGCACATTGCAGCCATTGATGTTTTGCAATGCTTTGCAACAGTAAGTCGCGAACGTCAATGGGTCCGTCCAGAAATGGTCGATAACGACACCCTCGTTTTGGAAGGAGCACGACACCCTGTCCTCGAACTGCAATCAGGCTTCGTGCCCAACGATTTGAACATGAATAAAAAACGCAATTTCTTGCTCATCACGGGTCCAAACATGGGAGGTAAATCGACCTATTTGAGAACGGTAGCCCTTCTCACCGTGTTGGCACAAGCTGGCTGTTATGTCCCTGCCAAGAAGGCAAAGATTGGGATGGTTGACCGAATTTTTACTCGCGTGGGTGCGAGTGATGATCTTCGCAGAGGCCGCTCAACATTCATGATGGAGATGATTGAAGTCGCTCATATCTTGAAGCGTGCCAGTGCCCGTTCCCTTCTCCTGCTTGACGAAATTGGCCGTGGAACATCGACCTTTGACGGGCTCTCTATCGCTTGGGCAGTGACCGAAGATGTGTGCCAGCGCATAGGAGCACGCACTCTCTTTGCCACCCACTATCACCAACTTATCGGCCTTGAGGGAGAAATTCATGGCCTTCACAACGTTCACGTTCAAGTGGTTCAGGACGAGGGAACGTTGCGATTCTTGCACACAGTGGCATACGGTCCTTGCGATGAGTCCTACGGTGTCCAGGTTGCTGCACTCGCTGGGTTACCTCGTAATGTCGTTGAGCGAGCAACCGACTTGCTGGCTTTCTTGGAACGCCAGGCGCACGGGGCAAAGGCAGGAGAACAAGGAGCACCGGGCAGCAGGGACCTCGGCCAATCAAGCCTGATGGGTTACTTTGCAGCAGCAGCCATGACCGACCAAGGCCAACATCAACCACCACAAGAACAGCCTCAACATCACCGAGATGTCATCGAACGTCTGTTGGAAGCGAACGTTGATGAATTAACACCAAAACAGGCACTCGATTTACTCTACACACTCAAATCAACGGTAGGGGGTGAAGACTCATGACGAAAAGAATCCAACAATTGGATGATACCACCATCGGTCACATCGCGGCTGGCGAGGTCGTTGAACGCCCTGCACAAGTGGTCAAGGAATTGGTCGAAAACAGTCTTGACGCAGGTTCCACAAGCGTTTCAATCACCGTTGAAAACGGTGGTTTTGATGCATTGGTCGTTGAGGACAATGGATCTGGCATTGTCGCCGAAGACTTACCACTGGCCCTTGACCGCCATGCAACCTCTAAATTAACCAACAAAAATGACCTCGCATCCATTGCATCCCTTGGATTTCGTGGTGAGGCGTTAGCGAGTATCGGCATGGTCTCTCGGTTGACCATCGCAAGTCGCCCGGCTTCTTCGGATGGTGCAAGTATCGTCATGGAAGACGGGGTCAAGAATGACCCAAAGCCAACGGGAATGCCTGAGGGCACCAGAATCTCTGTTGAGCACCTCTTCCAAAATACACCTGCAAGGCTGGCATTCCAACGTCGCCCGGAAACCGAAACAGCCCGTATTGTGGATGTTGTCGTAAGCCATGCTCTCGCCCACCCAGAGTGTGCATTCCACCTGAAAACAGAACGAAGAACCCTGCTCAACGTTCCAGCAACTGATGATATGCTCGATCGGCTTTACGACATCATGGGAGCTCAAGCCACAGATTTGATCGAACTAAAACTACCACCGGATGATGAAGAAGCACCCGGTAGCGAGCGATGGGAAGGCTGGATCAGTACCCCTGACATTACCCGAGGAAAGGGCGATGATATCCACATCCTCATCAACGACCGTCCGGTTGCTGCTGGCCCATTCCTACAGGCCATTCGTCGTGGTTACAAGACTCGTCTGATGCACGGGAGACATCCCGTTGCAGTGCTCAATCTCACATGCCCTCCAAATGAAGTCGACGTGAATGTTCACCCTACCAAGCGTGAAGTGCGATTGAGGCATTCCTGGCGTGTCCTTGAGCGTTTGGAACGGGCCATTGCATATTCCCTTGAACAAACACCAACTGAACCTGACGCAACCGGTGGCATACCAGCCCTCCAAGGATTGAAACAGAGTAAATCTCCCACGTTAGTAGAAACTCACTTAGCACCTCAAAAACAAGTTCAGGAAATAAATCAGACGTTGAGTTCAGCGGCTGGTTTGAATGAACAACGAGCATCGCAACCCACAGAAGCCATCGCTCCGCCAGCATGGGCAGTTGCAGCTGGTCGCCAACTCAATCTCGTTGGGGATGAGGCGCTTGAAGAGAGTGACAATCCCAAAGCAAGGCCAATCTCATCATCACCATTGGGCCAGGCAACGCTACCAGACATGGACGAGATTGTGATTTCACCAGCATTATCCTCAGGAGAACGCCAACTCCACCGACTTTCTGGAAGCATTCAAAGCCATTCACCAGAACATGAAACACCCCTTGAAGGAGTGCTCAATGAGCTTCCCGAGATGGAGCCACTCGCTCAATTTGCAGATTCATACATCCTCGTTCAAGCGGAGGATGAACTTCTTTTGGTAGACCAACATGCCCTTCATGAGCGTATCCGATACGAACGTTTGAGGTATTCAGGGCAAGCATGGGAGCCTCAGCAACGACTGACTCCACTTTCACTCGAACTCGATGTGCGACAGGCTGCTGTGGTTGACGCCCAACAGGAACGATTGATTTCGCTTGGGTTCCACCTTGAGCGAATTGATGATGATTGGTGCCTCACTGCATCACCCCAATTGCTGGATGGAGAATCGCTTCGTTCCTTTTTCCTCGATGTGCTTCAAGATGTTGCAGAAGATGGGGCTCCACTTGAAACGATTGAAGAACGCAAGGATCACATCGCGTTCATGAATGCCTGTCGTGGCGCTGTTAAGGCGAATCAATCCTTGACCTTGCCCGAAATGCGCCGTTTGTTAGAGGACATGAGGCGCATTCCCAACCCGTGGGCTTGCGTCCACGGACGCCCAACTTCGCTACGAATTCCGGTCGACAGCCTCGACCACCATTTTGGCAGACACGGCTGATTCACCAGTGTTGATGCAAGGCAACCTTTGCCTCAACGCCGATGTCAACCCATCGCTGCACGGCATATGGATCAGCCACTGCGTGAAGATTGGCACCTTCAATGACCACCTTTTCATCACAACCCATTGCTAAGACAATGGCCGTCATTTGCATTCGATGGTCGTGATAGGTCTCCACCAATCCCTCTGGAGAGGTCAATGATTGGCCTCCGGGAATGGACAAACCCCCTTCGATGGACGTGGTTTTGATACCGAAGGCTGCGAGAAGTGTTTGAGTGTGCTTGAGGCGATTGGTTTCCTTGTATGCGGCATGTGCTGCACCTGTTATTTCACCACCTCCACTCAAAGCGAGAAGAGCGGAGAGGGGCGTAATGAGGTCGTTCGCATCTCTGAGGTCGTAGGTGGAGGACTCATGTGCATCAATGGAGGAGATGGTATTCCTATCGAAATGAATGCCGAGGTCTTTTGCCCGATGCATCAACACTTCATGTCCAAGACTGTCCTCTTCCTGCGGTAGCATCGCCACATCAACTGATGCGGCTAGAACCTTTGAGGCAAGCATGGGGAATGCAAGCATGGAGCAGTCTGCGGGCACGTGGAGGTCTGTTTGAGAGAATACTGGCTCCCAAGGTTTGAGAATTCCCTGACCCAAAGAATCGCATCCGAGCGATTCACACATCTCACGGGTTAATGAGGCATGGCGACGAGAAACTGCATCCCCCTCAAGAGAGAGAGTAAGGTCAGAAGGTAAAGCAGGTGATGCAACCAGCCATGCAGAAGTTGGTTGACTGGATTTTTCAGCATTGATATTCAGTCCTTCGGGGCATTTCCAAGGACCTTGAATTAGCAGAGGCAGCATCTCAGCATCCTCTCCGTGAGAAGTCTCTACCTGAAATTGATGCAGTGTGTCGATCATACTTGAGTAGTCTCTTGAGCGAAGTGAAGCATCACCGTCGAGCATGATGGGTACGTCAAAACGTGCACAAAGTGCCATGAGAAGGCGAAGCGCCGTGCCGGAATTACCTGCATGCAGAACACTGATTGGAGGCTTCAATCCGTTTGGTCCGCACCCTTGGACCTGCCAAGCCACGCTTTCAGGATGCGGGTTGAGATCGACGTTTGGAAGGTTTGGGAGTGCTTCGCCCTTGCCATTCAGATCGGTGATGGCAACGCCCATTTGAACCAAACATCGGCGCATGGAGCATACATCTTCTCCAGCATGCTGCATATTATGGAAGGTGACCTGTTGATTGCTTTGTGCTGCGAGAGCAAGCCAACGGATGGCGTGGCTTTTTGAGGGTGAAAGGCTCCATTGAATCATTTCTATAGAGGTATTTTGTTCAACTTCAAGAACCTCGATGAGACTTCCTTTTTCTCCACGGCCCGAGGGTTTCCAACGCTTCACCCAAGCCCTGCCCATGAATCCCCGTCAGCCTGTGTCCATCATGAACCCTTGCAATACAGATTCAAGAACCGCCACACGGTGCAGGGAGTATGACGCTGGTGGACGCAAGGAACCGTCCTCTGCGCGACCTTCGCATTTCGGTCACCGACCGCTGTAATTTCCGTTGCACATACTGCATGCCCCGGGAACATTTTGGACCGCAGCATCCCTTTTTACCTCGTGATGAATTGTTGACGTACGAAGAAATGACCTTTGTCACAGCATCACTTCTGCCTCTCGGACTTGAAAAAATACGACTGACCGGTGGAGAACCACTCCTGCGCAAGAACATCACGACGCTGATTGAACAATTACGAGGGTTGGACTCATCCCTCGACATCGCTCTTACCACCAACGGTGCTCTCCTTTTTGATCATGCAGCATCTCTCAAGAAAGCGGGACTCAACCGTGTGACGGTAAGCCTTGATGCGCTGGACATAGATACATTCCACTCCCTTGCAGATACGACCAACCACACACCGGAATTGATTCTCAAGGGTATTGAAAAGGCCACATCCATCGGCCTTGGCGTCAAGGTCAACACCGTCGTCAAAAAGGGCCTAAACGATGCAGAGATGCTACCGCTCGCTGAGAAATTTGAATCCATGGGAGTCCCGCTTCGATTTATCGAATTCATGGACGTAGGCAATACAAATGCCTGGCACATGGAAGATGTGGTGAGTGGAGCTGACATTCGAAGACTCCTTACTCACCGGTTCGGGCCGCTAACTCCCGTTCAAGGGCAACAGGTAAGCGAGGTCGCAAAACGCTACAAAACGCCCACAGGGTATGAGTTTGGGTTCATAGAATCCGTCACCTCTCCTTTTTGTGGAGATTGTACACGAGCCCGCTTGTCTGCTAACGGACAAATCTACACCTGCCTTTTTGCAACAAAGGGGCATGATGTCAAGTCAATTCTGAGAATGGGCGGTTCAACCCAAGACATCGGAGACGCCATTGCATCAATTTGGACCAAGAGAAATGACCGCTATTCGGAAGAACGCGGTGCACGAGAACCTTCGGATACCAAGGTCGAGATGTCCTTTATTGGTGGCTAATCACCGCATCGCAGGAAGCGACACGTCGATCAACAAAACACCTGCGGATTCTTCAATCAGACGAAATCGCCAGGTTCCATCGTCTGAACCAATGGTTTGTGAATCGATGACAAAATAATCTCCTTGTGTCACTGAATATCCAGCATCCCGGTCATGGAAGGACACGTTTGAACCGACCACACCATACACGTCGTCACCCGAAACCTGCCCTCGTATGGGCACGGATTCGGTCAGGTTTGATGGTTGAAGGTCAAACTTGAGCCGTGCGGGGTCGATGGATTGGTCAAGACTGGTGATTCGGACAACGTGGAAGCCGTTATCGAGGGCTCGTACACTCACTGTTGCTTGTGGGGGGGCTTTTTCTACGGTCGTCAAGGCTCCTTGCATCAAGACGAAAACCATGCTTGACAGCATCACTGTGATGGCGAGAAGCAAGACTGTTGCGATGACGGGGCTGACGGCTTCACCATCCCGTCGTAGTGTGCCTCGCATGCTTACACCACACGGTCAAATCACTTGAACCAACCGATGAGTCAATCGGCAGAAAGATGCATTTCAGGTCATAAAATCCAAACTGGACGCTCGCATTCCATGGCGCGTTTGATGCCCCCTATCGGGCCGAGAACACGAAGGATGAGTTCGGTGATAACATCGCCACGCATGAAGGCGTATCCCATGTTTTTACTTCGTAGAGAATTCTTCAAGGCTCTGCCCATACTTGCACGTACTTTGTCTTCATAGGAACTAAGTGGCGTGCCCTTGTTGATGTTGTCAAGGATTGATTCAGCCGCAAAGCATCCCGATATAATCGCTTGACTGATGCCACCGCCATTGCTTGGCATGACCAAGCCAGCAGCATCCCCAACAGCAAGGGTATTGCCATCAACCATACAACGAACAGGCCCTCCCATCGGAATCCAACCTCCACCAATGGACAAAATTTCCAAGTCAAGGTCCTTGCAAAACTGCTCGAGATGGTCTTTCAGTGATCCTTTCAGTTTCCCTGCCCGAACGCCCAAACCAACATTGGCAAAGTTGGGCCCTTTCGGAATGATCCAAGCATATCCTGAAGGGGCGACTGAGCCGAGAAATACATCAAAGGTCTCGGGAACATTGCCCTTGACCTGCGCGTAGATTGTTGGCACCTGATCGTCGGGGCGTACCGCTGGGTCTTGTCCGTGTCGTAAGCGCCCGACGTGAGCGAGACTCCCCGAGGCGTCAATGAGGTAATCGCAAGAAAATCTACCTTCTGAAGTCACAAGCAAGTCCCGATTCTTCTTTCGCTGATGTTGAATCCGTTTGAGAGGGGTATTGACCCGTATTTCAGCACCTGCATGGACCGCTTTATCTGCCAAGTATCCGTCGAATTGCAACCGGTGACCGGAAAAGGCATCAAGAGCGAAATCATAGGACTTGCCTGATGGAAGGAAGACACGCATGTTATCCAGTCGGTGGAGGCGAAGGCGATCTGGAAAATCAAAATAGGTCTCCAACCAATCATGTTCTTCGAGATGTTTGAAGGTCCCAATCACCTCACCCCAATTTGGAATACATTCACCGCATTGAGCAGGATTCCCGATGATCGTTCGTCGTTCGAGAACCAAAACGTCGACTCCATCTTCGGCGAGGCGTTGGGCGCATGCAGCACCGGCAGGGCCTGCTCCAATCACAATGACTTGCCGATGTTCAACAGATTTGACCGCCATAAATCCACCTCATGTGTGGCGTTGCATCACGAAATCTGTAATGAGGAGAAGGACCTCTTTGGCTTGGGAATCTGGAAATTTGTCCAGTTCGCTGCGAGCACGTTCCAAATGCGTTCGAACGAGGATTTCAGCATATTCCATGCTGTCTGAGCGGTTGAGGAGCGCCATCAATTCATCAAAGTGTTCATCGCTGAATGTTTCAATAAGATTTGCGAGGCGTTGCCGATGAGGCCCGTGCGATAGGGTGAGGGCATGGATAAGGGGGAGGGTCATCTTCCCTTCATAGACGTCAGCACCTCGTGGCTTGCCCATGCGTTCATCGCCTCGAAGATCGAGGAGATCATCGACGAGTTGGAAAGCGATTCCCAATTCCATTCCGAACCGTTCGAGACCGAGAGCCTGGTCGGGAGGAAGACCTGCAGTTAATCCAGCTGCATGGCAGCCTGCAGCAAAGGGGCCCGCAGTTTTTCCACGTACGATTGCCAAGTAATCCTCGGGAGAGGTGGCGAGGTTGTGAACATGGTCAAGTTGGAGGAATTCTGAGACCGCCATGTTAGCACAACTCCTTGCAATGATGTCAACCACTTCCTCGCTTTGCCGTGCTGCAAGGGAAAACCCTTGAACAAAGAGCCAATCCCCAGCGATCACTGCTTTCGCTTGGCCAAATTGAGTGTGAATGGTGGGGATTCCACGGCGTTCAAGCGCATTGTCGTTGATATCATCGTGAACCAATGTCGCAGTGTGAATTAATTCAAAGCCCAAGGCGAGTGGCATGACCTTCGATTCATCTTGCCCACCAGCCAGTTGGTAGGCGAGCAGGAGAAGAAGCGGACGTAATCGCTTTCCACCTGCATTGAGGATACGACCAGCTTCCCGCGCAACCTCGCCAGCACCGTGCTCAAGTTCTGTCTCGATGAGCGAATGGAGGGCTTTGTTGACGCGTTCGCGCATGGACTCCAACGCCAATTGAAGGGTGTCAACATCGCTGCGCACAAACTACGGATGACGGTGGGCTTCTTAACCAGTCGTCACCGCCCATAACCTGCGAGGGCTTGCTCTCGCCGAGGTTTTTTGATGGAAAATAGGGAGCGGTTGGTGATTCTAACGACGCCGTCCCGCGGCGACGGCGTTCGACTTCATGTTGAGCGCGCAGTTGATACCCACGGCAAAAAAATGGACCTCTTGATGAAGCAATTGCCTCACATGGAAACAGCCATCGAAACATTGCGAGACGGCACTGGAGATATCCTCGCCATGAGTGCCTTTGATTGGCAACACTTCGACACCTCTACATTGAGCATTGCTGGGCTTTTGTCGCGCAAGGAGCCCACGTGGGTTTTGGTTGCGGACGATAAACCAGAATATCTCGAAAAGGACTCCGTCGTGGTCTGTGACCACGAACTCCTTCGTCGTCAAATGAGACGAATGCGACCCGACGTGCTTCTGAAAACGAGTGCTGGCATTGCATCTGCTGCGGGTGACTTGCAGATGTTTCAATCCCTTGAAGAGAGCGAACGTTGGTCGTGGTTGGAAGAACAACGTAAGAAGGGAGTCATTGACGGATTTATCGCACCAAGGGCCATTCATTCGGATTATCGTTTCAAGGGCCGACGCCACACGCTTGGGCTTCAACGAGACAGTTCAGAGCAAAACAGAGAGCGCTTTATTCCTCCACCACTGCATGGTTTTACGCTCTTGGTAACGCGTGAAGGTTTCAATGCTTCAAAAATTCAGGGGATGTTGGACCCGAGTGCCCATCTCGCCTACCGTCTTGAATCAGCCATGATGGAGAGCCTTGATGATGACCTCCGAGCCATCACGGGCATTTTTGTGGAACAACGGAAGATATCAACCATCCTCAAAAAAGCCAGAGAAAATCAGGATGAGATTGTCCTCGGTGCCCTCACGGACCCCGAAAAACCTACCAAAAAGGCTCTTCGCCCCGGACCCCGTGTTGAAATGATGGTCGAAACATTGAACGCGTCTGGGACTGTAACTGCCGCCTGTGAACGAATGGTCGTCACAGAGGACAGCCATGTTGGCATGGTGAACTTGCTTCGGGAATTCATGCACCTCATCACCATCATGACTTCAGACCACGAAGCCACGAAACGTAAAATTCCAGGGATGCCCGACGCCTTCAGCGAGGCTGCAGCAAGACTTTTGGACTTCGACGAAAATTAAGCGACCGGTTCCTCCCTTATCATTGGAAAATCGGCCTTCATAGCATAAGGTCACTGCGAAGACATATATGCTTTCAACGCGGCAAATCGTGCATAGGTGAGTTCCGAATGGACAAATCAGCATTGCTTGCGACCCTCTATCAGGCTCGCTTTGATGATTTGAAGGCCACTGCGGGAGAGCATAATTTACCTAAATCTGGTTCAGTTGAAATGCTGCGTGCTCGGTTGATTCGCAACCTCATTTTGAGCGATTGGGATTTCTCAACTGAAGGCTTGAAGACGATTAGTAATGCTGACCTTGGAGAACTTCTGGGCATCTTTGGAATCAAGAAATCGGGTTCAATCAAAGCTCGTCGTCAACGCTTGTACCTCCACCTTCACCACGATCCTAAACAACTCACCACAGATAAATTGGATGAGAAAACAAAAGAAGAGATTCATGCCTTGTGCAAGGACCTTGAATTACCTCTTTCTGGCAATAAGCAGACGCTCCTTGTGAGAGTCGCAGGGGTGTTAGCCTCACAAGAAAGTGCCTGGGGCAAGGTCAAGAAAAGCCTCAGAAGGCCTCGCAATGCAGCCAACCTTCCTGAGATCCCCAGGTGGGAAGAGGAACGGGTTGAGACAGCCGAGGTTGAAGAAGCAGTGAATCATTTTGTTGAAGACCATGACGATGGTTGGACCTTTGAGGAAGAAACCAATCTTCGCGAAGAACTTGCCCAAATGGGTCACGATATTTCTCAAGCATCGGTCGCATCAAGTGTTGATGAGGAACTGCGTGTGCAGCAGAGCAAAGATGAGCGAAGTATTCCCCCGATGATTCAAGAAACAGATTCACACGAAACCTACAGCCTCGAAATTGAGACGGCACTGCTTGAGATGCGAGAGCGAATGGCAGAAGTTCACGCTCTTGCCCGTGATTTCCTTATGGTCAGTTCAACCACGAACGAAGACGACATGCGAGCCTTCATCGATTCGATGCGGCACCACGGGTTTTCAACCGACTTGGCACCGGTTCACCAAGCAATCCATCAGGCCATCATGGAATTGGACTATCAAATTCAACAGGAGAGTACTGCTGCTGTCGCCATGCCACAATCGTGGAGCGAACGGGAGGCTTTACGTTTCTTTGAGCAGGTGCGAAGCACGCTTCGTGACCGATTGGAAAACATGCTTGCACTCCATCCAAATGACCCAGTGAAAGCCAGAATGGCGTTTGAAGGTGAAGCCAGGGAACTCGGCCTTGACCTCCGCATCCCAAGTATTTCTGGACGAGTTCATGCATTGTTCGACCTCCATGTAGAAATCGCTGAGACACAGGCTCTGCACGACCCTACCGTTCAACGAAGGCAACGAATGATGCGCATCCTGCATCGAGGAGCGATTCACATGAATGAACGCGAGCGCATGACAATTGAGCGACTTGAGAGAAACATTGGGTCCTTCGAAGAACTTGTTCAGACCATTCTTGAAAGCGGCGAGAATGGCTTTGATGAAGCCCAACAAGCACTTGTCATTCGCTTCCTTGAATCAAAAGGCTACGACGTCAATACCGCTGATTTGAGGCCGCGCGTCCTCGCATGCGCTGGTATTCTTGGAGCAGAATTAGGCTTCCTTTCACCCAGCGAAATCCCCAGAATCGCCCCGGGCGTATTGGTCAGTGAGACCGAAGTTGACGCAATCGTGAGCGAACTCAAAGCCTTGGCATCAAGTTTCAAGACCAAAGAGACTGAGGTTGTTGATCTTGATGAAGAAATCGCAGAATCCGTCGCTGATGCTTCGCACAACATTACCAGAGTCAAGAGTAAAATCGACCGCGTGGACGACTTATTGAACCGCCTTCGTGGCTAATTTCAATGCTGTTGAGCGTAGAAATTTTGAACCACTGAAGTCACTGTTTGAATGTCAGAAATACCTCGCTCAGCCAAGTCTTCGATAATGGCTTGGCGTTGGGCGACATGGCGTTCAAAGACATCTGGCGTCACACCTGCGGCATTGCAAATGGTTTCACGCAATTTCGATGGAATTCCCGTTTCTTCAATTTGATCGGTTGCCGCATTGTACTTCCAAATGGCATTCAATCGGGGCTTGTCCCCTTCCATTCCGGCAACTTCTGCAACTTCAGTAATTTTACGCGCAGTCTTGCCGTTCACGTGAAGGCGTGCTTGGATGATAATCAAATCAAGCCCGCTGAGCATGATGGGAGGTACGCTCATGGGCGGGTTGATCATACGAGTCACCGTTTCTTGAGCGGTATTAGCGTGCAGGGAACCAAAGGAACCGTCGTGGCCAGTGTTCATTGCGGTGAGCAGGGTAGCACATTCAGGACCACGTACTTCACCGACAATGATACGGTCAGGGCGCATACGGAGGCTCGATTTCAGACAATCATTCATGTCGACCTCTTGTGTTCCATCAGGACGCTCTCGACGGGTTTCCATTCGCAGCCAGTGGTCGTGGTAGACTTGCAATTCAGCAGTGTCTTCCACAGTGAGCAAACGACGTGACCAAGGAATGTACATTCCGAGGCAGTTCAGCGTGGTGGTTTTACCAGACCCAGTCCCACCCGCAATGACGAAGTTCGCAGGGCGGCTGTCAAGACCTTCAATCCAAACCCACATCATAGCGGCGAGACGAGCATTGACCGTTCCAAAGTTAACGAGGTCGATCATCGTCAGAGGATCTTCCTTGAATTTACGAATCGTCAAGGTTGGCCCGTCGGGAGAGACTGGAGGGATGGTCCCGTTAACACGGGAACCATCGGGCAAACGGCCGTCAAAGATGGGAACAAGCCCGGGCCCGTCACCAAGAGGTACGTTGGTGAAGGATGCGATATTCTTTGCAATCTGGAGTCCTGATTCATCATCGATCCAAATATTTGTTCTGCACATACCGTGGTTGCGATGAGCTACTTTGACACATTGAACGCCCCCGTTATACATCACTTCTTCCAAATTGTCATCTTCAAAAAGCGCTGCAAGGTCACCATATGGATTGGCTTGTATGTCGCCATCGACATGGTAAATTGGCGAGGGATGATTGGGCTCTGTGTAAATGGTGACTCGTCCGTATTGTTCTAAAATCTGTTCTGACATGCATTAACCTCCAACAACTTTGACGGCTCCGAGATACAGACCCATCGAAACAGCCATCCACATTGGTAGCCACCAGAGGGTATCTTTGAACCGCCCCATCATTCTTCCAGAAACACTGACGCCAACCGCCGATGCTGCTGCAAAGAAATAACTGAATGTCTGATTGAATGAACTGATTTGAAAGCCTTTGCTTGCGGGAGCAAATAAGCCGACGATGAAGGCGATGAGCACGGGTAAGCCAACACTTACAAAGAGGATGATGAGGATGCCACGGCCCTGCAATTCACTTTCTCGACGATTCATCAGGTCGTTCAGACGCTCATAATCTCGGCTAAGATCTGCGAGAATATCCCTCAAGGACGAGTCCTGTTGAATGGCCGTTTCAATCAAGACCATCACTCGCTGGACTTGACTTGAACGAGTCTTTGCTGCAAAGGCCCCAAGACTTGCTTCAAAGGAAGAGGCATGTCCTTCTTTGAGCGTTTCACCGAGAAGAGCAGCCAAGGGCCCATCGTTTGCCTCGGATTGTTCCATCATTGCCTCTTGAAGGCCACGTCCTGCTCCCACAGAGTCGGAAAGGGCCTCAAGGAAGGTGGGCAACTCGTTCTCAATAGCACGGCGACGGCGACGTTCAAGCATGGGAGGAATGCCTCCACCTGCGCATGCAATGGCGATGACGCCGATGTAGAGTAAAAGAGCGGAGTCATTGAATGATTCGAGGAAGCCAAATATCACGAAACCACCTCACAAACCCGGATCTTTTGTATGCGCCTTAAGGCCAATGAGCGCCATGCCCATAAGAGTGACAACAAGCCCGATATTGACAACTGAATTGATGACTGCAGGCTCTGGCAGGGACATGAAGGCCCCGAGATCACCCGACATAAGTTGGGGGACCAGACCGACGATGGCCAAGATGATTGGACCGATCATGCCGATGGACAGAAGCGTTTCGGGGACTCCCCCTAATTCTTCAATGTATTTTTCGACTTCTTCGCTACGATCCTCTTCCATCCGAGTGCCCTGTTTCTTGAGTGTTTCAACCAGGTCTGTATTCTGCGTGACGTTCGTGTACAATGTATTGAGCAAGCGTTTGTAACCGGCCGATTCAGCGATTTTCATTTGGGATTTAAGTTCAGGACCGAGCCCCCCACTGTTTCCTTTTCGCAATCGCTTCATCATTGCTGAAAAATCTTCAGAGATGATGCCATAGCCACCCTTTCCAATGGTGTGAAGGGCCGCTTCCAATCCAACACCCGATGACATCAGAACATCCATGGTACGAATAACATAGAGCAATTCTCTCTTTTCATCGAGTTTGCGCATGGTCATCGGCCTCTCAAATCACGTCTTCTAGCAACTCAAAATGGAAGGTCTCATTCGAACTGTCATACTCCATCACTGCGAAAATAACTTTGACATCTCGTTCTTCAAAGGGGTCGTGAATGTAGGGTTGCCCTGTGCGGAACATTGCAACAATTCGCTTGTAGTCTTCCATTGAAAGTTCTCCATTCACGGTGTAGAGCGTGGATTCAGAACCCTCGTCATGGAGGTCATCGCCCTCTTGGCCGCGAATGACGGTTCGTGTCAAACGCCGCGTCATTCGAATTTTGATATCTGCATTGGGTATGCGAACCCAGTCTGAACTTGATGTCCCAGAAGCGGGACGAATGAAGAAATCCATTCCTGACATGTTGACCCCTACTCACTCCACAGCATGAGAGGAACTTCAATGTGTTGGATTGATTTAATCGTTTGATGCAAGTCTGAACCAGCCAAATCTTGGTTCTTCAAGTTGCCCAGACTCAAGCATTTCTTCGAGGTGGGACTCTGCTTGTTCACGAATATGGCCTCGTGCTGCGGCGTTCTTCAAGAGTGTATCAAAATCGACGCCTTCGCCCTGGTCCAATTGCTGTATCGCTTGCCTTAGGAAGGATGTGAGTTCTTCGCCTGCGTCTCCTGACTCTTCATCACCAGTTGGCAGTGACATCACCGGTGGCGCAGTAGTGGCCGCTTCAATTCGTCCTTCTGCTATATCGAGTGCTTGCATGAGGTTCAGTTTGAAGGGTTCAAGATCGATTTCACCGTAGTGGTTTCTGGCTGCCAACAGGCTCGTGTCAAGTTTCTGTCGCCCATATGCTTCCATGGTTGGCTCTATTTCAAGCGAGGCCGTGTAGGCATTCATTCTCTGCATCGTACTTTCACAAGCATCGAGCAACCAGTTTGCGTAAACCTCTCGAGAGACAACACAAGCTTCCTCTGGACGAAGCGAAGTATAGACTGCGCCTTCATCGGTTTGATACCAACGGGACTTTGCAGTCATCATGACCAGCAGGGGTTCACCATCATCAATTCGTTCAACCCATTGATGAGATAATTCCCTCATCATCTCAGAGTTGTAATCACCCACTGAGAAGTAATGAAGACCGGTTGGGTCGCGTAATTGCCCCTGAAACAGTGTCGAACCGTTGCTTGTCTCGCGCAACTCAAGCCGCTCAAGAAGGCCAGCTGCCACGACGCGATTGACCTTGGCACCCAACTTCGTAATGACAAAGGATGGGTCATACTCCCCCGAACCTTTCTCGTGAAGCGTTGAACTGCCAAATTCAGATGCGAGGAGAAGATGTGCAGGTTGGCGTTGAATTCGTCGAGACTCCATCAAGCCCACCCCCAAAGAACTCTCAATTCAGAGGAACGCATTTGAGCGTCCGATTCTAAAATTTCTATTCCATCTGATAGAACCATAGCCCCTTGATCGTCTACGATACTACGTCCAGAGATGCTGACGGTGCGCCCCAGCATCTGTTCGCGCAGGTGCTGGACAAAGCCGAGATCTCCTTTGTCATCCACCATCTCGTGCATGGCTTGTTCGGTCATACTGAGCAACGAGAGCGTCGCTGCTTTGTTGACCAAAACTGCTGTGGTAGCGCCTACATAATCTACAACAAGGCGGAGGCGAATGTCTTCATTGCCTTCATTGGCACCGTGATCTGCACAACTCCCCTCGCGCAGAACGCGACGGCATTCGGTACAGCGAAGGATGAATCCTGAATCTTCACGAACACTAACAACCATGCCCGTTGATTGAATACCGACACGGCTGGGGCCTTCAACCAAGTCCGATAGGCTCACTTCAACAGCGTGATTTGTCAAATCAAGTCCTTCGTCCCATGGTGTGGAATCCAAGATCTCGACTTGGTCTGCTTTGTCAACCGTGATGTCGGGAATACCCTGCCACGCACGGATGCGAACACCCCTCAGTTTGACAGTGATTGGAAGAGCGCCTTCATCAAAGGGAAGTTCTTCCCAAGCACTCATTCGGCATCGCCCAGAGGGGTCTGCAACTTGCCCGGACCAGAGGAATTTCTCTTCTCCATCACGGGTGAAACTACGCTTGGTCCATTCAGTAATTTGAACGACAGCATCGACGTCCCTTGAACCATCTCGGAACGATGAAACCGTTTGCATCGTCGTTTGGGAGAGTGTATCAAGGTCCGAAAATTGGGCATCGTGGTAAATCTCAATACGGGTGGTACGGCCAAAGTTCAATTCAGGTGTATCACGGAAGCTGCGTACTTGTGCACCATCAATTTTCAGAAGCGTTCCAACTTCGTGGTCAAAGGGCTCCCAAGAGAGAAATCCAATGGTTCCCGTTTCATCAGCGATACGGCCACGAACGACGTCAATAGAGCCAGAGCCATCCTTACGATGAATTTGGTCGGGGCGGCTTGCTAAGACACGACCAACCACGCAAATGTATCCGTCCGATGGCACATCATTGATGTCGATGGGGTCGTTTGAGGATACTTGTGTAGGAACGCCTTCTTTGAGAACGACAATTCGAGTTGATTGGTTGATGTTAAGAGACATCTTTCCGTTGTACTCGTTGACGCTTGCACCCTCGATACGAACGATGCTACCTGCGGCGAGGTTGGCGTGGGGACCCCAATCTTTGAAGTCCCAGCGAGTTCGGGTTCCGTTCTCTTCCCAGGGGTTATCTTCGAGGAATCCGAAGGCGATTTGTTTTTCTTCACCTCTGATCAGTTGGTCACGCACATTATGAGTCATGATGGCAACTTCAATCTCCACATCACGGTCGTCACCACTCAATTCTGTAAGCAGGGCGACCTTTTTCGTTTCGCGTTGTGCGGTGGTGCCTGTGGACCTTGAGGGCGTGGGGCTTGTACCGCTCTTAAATCGGCGGAGCACCGAACGCATGGCATCTTGAGGCGGGATGTAAAATTCCTGCTCATACTTTGCAAATGCTTCCGCTACTTCAGCAGGTGCTGCATCGGGACATTCCTTGATGACAGCCTCGATATAATCTGCGTATTTTTCTTCAGACATGCCTGTGACCTCCGCTCGACTTTGTGTTTCTTTCAAGCCTGTGCGGAGAACAGGCGGCGGGCTTTCGTGCGTTTTGGTTGAGTTTGGACACTCCCTTGACCTCCATGGGTCACCTCACCACTGACGACAGGTCATAAAGAATACCTTCGCATCCTACGGTGAGATCAAGCAGGATTGATACGCAAACCGTATGACAGCAATACATCAGGCAGGTGCATGCTGCCCGAAGAATAGGAGCCTTGACGGCGTACGTCAACCCCGAGTTCGACCGATTCACACAGGGAACGTGCTAGATTTCCTGACAAACCCGCTTGCTTCAGTGGCCCGATGATTTCACCGCCTTCCACTTTCAATATTGAACTGGTTGTCACTGAAAAGTCACCGCTTGAAGGATTGGCTGTATGTGCGCCCATGACACCATTGACGACATAGCCATCGCCCATTTGTTGCAGTAATTCATCCCATGATTTGCCCTTTTTTGAGGAGGTGAGGAATAATTCAGTACAGCCAGTCGAAGGCGGACTTTGATGACCACCGCTCACTGCGGAGCCCGTTGATGAGGCGGCATCAATCCTTCCTTCTGCAACTTGTTGGGCTGCATCGCGGGTTGACCATAGGGTCTTGACCAAACGACCGTTTTCAATCAGTTGTTGTGTTCTGCGTGGCACTCCTTCCCCATCTCTGGAACCCGACGCCATCCCACCTGCTAGCAATCCATTATCGGTGATGCTCAAACTTTCATGAAGGACTTGTTGTTCCATTTTCTCAGACCAAAATGATTCATTGCGAACCATTTTTTCACCCGTAAGAGCGGGTGGTACGACCATTGAAAAGAGTGGTGAAAAACCCTCGCTAGTGAACAAAACCGGAGCTTCTTCTGCTCCAGATTCAACTCGTAGCGGGTTTTGCGTGACCTGGGCCCAGTGTACCGCTCGCTCAACACATGAAGGCACATCCTCCATCTTGGTTCGGCTGGATTGACCCTGGTAGGAACTTGTGAGTTCGCCATCAACGTCGATGGTCACTTGCAATCCAATGCCGTGGGAGGTCGTAATGCCGGTTGAAAGAATCCCTTCGCTGGTCATGAAGCATGCTGCTGTAGCCGAGACACCAACGCCACCTCCGGTGACGATAGCACGCTCATCGAGTCCTTTGACCGCAGAGAGAACCCCGTCGGCTTGTTCGAGAAGGTCTTCGGGGTGAACATTGAGGATTTCTGCGTCAAAGCGCCCCGGAACATCCTGTGCTTCTTGTTCGCTTGGAAGCAAGAAGCCTGCAATCTTTGGAGACTTACGAGCAATGCTGAGTGCTTGCTGAACCGCACGTTCTGCCCCGCTGACATCGACCAAGTGAGCAAAGCCAAAGCGGCCGTCTTCAACAACCCGTATGCCGAAACCTCCCTCGCCACCACCACCTGCCATGGTGATCTTTCCTGCCTCGATGTCGAGTTGGTGTCCGTAGGCTTGGAAACCGATGATATCCCATTGCTGGACGTTGTTCTCACGACAGACATTGGCCAATTGGTCCGCGTTTGAGAGAAGCCTATCTTCGGCGCCATCAGGTAGCATCTTCATCCCACCAATGCTTCACGGATTCGCATGACTGGTCCGCCGTCCCCTACAGGAACTGTTTGTCCTTTGCCGCAGAAACCTGGTGAAGCGAGTGAAGCGTCGCGTGTGAGTCCGTCTACGTTCTTCAAAATTTCAAGCGTGAGTCCGCTCACACTCACATCTTTGAGTGGGCGAGTCAATTCTCCATTCTCAATGAGCCACGCTTCTTGTGCTGCAAATTGGAAGGAACCACGGCCGGTATCAACCTGACCGCCACGGGTGCCACATGCATAGACTCCATACTCGATGTCTTCCATCAATGCATCCATGTCCTTATGCTTACCACCGTGAATCATGGTGTTTGACATTCTGACGAGGGGATGGTGCAAACCGTCTTGAGCACGTGCTCCACCGTTCGGGTCAACATCAAAATGGTGCGCTGTCTCCCTGTGATTGAGGTACTCGGTTAGCACGCCGTTCTTGATGAGGACTTTGGGACGGGTGTTCACACCCTCATCATCAATGGGGTAGGCTCCATAGCCGCCCATCATGGTCGGGTCGTCAACAACAGTGACCAATTCATTGCCGATTTTGTGGCCTAATTTTCCATCGAGGCATGAGTCTCCTGCTGCGACAAGGTCTGCTTCACATGGATGGCCCAATGCCTCATGGATGTAGACGCCCGTCAAATCCTTATCAGCGATAAGTGGCATCTTACCCGAGGGTGCACGTTCCGCTTCCAAGAGCCTCAAGGCTGCTTTTTGAGCCTGTTCGCCGAGTTCTACGAGGTCGCAGGCTTGAATGACTTCAAGTCCTCCCTGACCTCCGTGACGTGTCCTGTATGATACGACTTCACCATTGCGCCGTGCAGTCACCATCCCGTGGATAAGAGAGCGTTGGAAGGACCAGACTCTGTCCATCCCTTCGGTGGTCATCAATTCTGTGTGAATGTGTTCATCGCTCCAACCCGTACGGACGGACACGATGTCGTCATGTCCCGTAGCTCCGCGGTAAAGGTCGTTCATGTGCTCGATTTTTGCATCCAATTCAGTGTGCCGAACGTCAAGGGTTGATTTCCAATGATGTTCGTCTTCAAAGATGGGGACCTCAGCGAGACCGATTGGCCTCTCACCTTTTGCCCGTCGGGAGGCCACTGCCTTTGCAAGGCGAGTCGTGGATTCGATTTGGTCGTTCAGAGAGGCGAGGTCTGTGGTGGAATGAACGCCCCACGAACCGTTGGCCAAAACACGAAGTGTCATCCCCAATTCTTGGCCAGGAATGGCACGTTCAAGTTGCCCGTCACGCATGGCAACCGTTGATTCGGTGAGCGAAACGACTCTGACTTCTGCGTAGGTAGCGCCGTAGTCCGTTGCCGCTTCAAGGGCTTCACGCACTCGTTCTGTCTCAAGATATCGCCCTGTGGAGGGCGTGTGAGCCTCGCCACGCTTGGATGCCATCACCATGACAAGAAAGGAAAGGCGGTAGCCTTTGAACTCTCCCCTTATCGGTGGGATGAACTTTGATCGTCAGCCATGAGAATGTGAGCGATGAGAGCTTCTTCAATCCGTGACTCAGGCCAAGCACTTCCATCGATACCAAGATGTTTCATACCCTCTATAGAAAGGTCCATGTGTTTTGATTGAATCGTCCAACCTAAACCCTTGGTCAGCGAATCCAGATCTTTTTCAAATGAAGGCGAGGATTGTGCAACGGGCTGAAGATGCCCAAGACTGTTTTCCACAGCATCACCATGAGGGAGATAGAGAATCC
>Ga0222716_10000204_pt1 | contig 49387 bp, 52 predicted proteins | sample C33_13DmetaG_FD_165044 | JGI IMG/M metagenome (GOLD analysis project Ga0222716, IMG submission 165044) | Estuarine water microbial communities from San Francisco Bay, California, United States - C33_13D | ecosystem: Environmental > Aquatic > Marine > Unclassified | place: USA: California... | reverse complement strand
AGAGTCATTGGGTGAGATGGAAGAAAAGTTAAACGACTTACTTAAATAGTAATATTTATTAAATAAAAGAATTATGAATAAGTTTGGTGCAATTAAATCAAAGATTGAAAAAACGTTAGTTTCTACTTACGGTAAAGAATCTTTTAAGTCTAATCTACAGGGTTTCAAAAAGAGAATCTTGGGTGACAAAAATTTAGCTGAAGCATATTACCTTTATGATGAATTGAGTTCACAAAAAGGTTTATCTAAAGAAGTTGCTTCAGTATATGTAAATGAGTCGTTTGAAAAGTTAAATGACATCATCACAAATAACAAAGAAAAAATTGAAGAATTATCTAAATGGGTTAACGCACTTTTGGACGAATCTGTTGAAAATAATTACGTAGATATTGATAACGTTATTTACGAAAAATCTTTAACAAAATTGGAAGCAGTTGTTGAATCAAAATTAAAGATTCAGAGAACACTTTCTGAAACAAAAATTGAAGACGTAATCAAAGAATCGGTAAACTTACCACTGTCTACAATGTTGAAAATTGCATCGAACACATTCAACAAAGAATACGAAAACATCAACGAAGCTGAGAAAGAAGAATTGAAATCATTGTTGTCAATGACAAAAGAACAAATCTCAGAAGAGATGAATACACTAAAAGAATCTGTGGTTTCTAAACTACAAGGTAGTATCAATGAGAGTGAAGACAAAGAACTTCAAGAAAAAATTGGTAAAACCATTGAAAAGATTAACGAAAGTAAAAACGATTTGGTTTCGTTATATAAGTTACGACAACTACACGAGGGGTTATAATTAAAAAAGGGTTTAGTCTTCTAAACCCTTTCTTTTTTCTACATATTTGGCTTTTTGGAGTTGCTTCCTTTTTTTGGTGGTGTCTTTCTCATGATATCGTCCGTCTCGTAAATTATTAAGTTGTTTGGTTTTTATCACCTTATACTTATAATTTTTGAGAGCTCTCTCAATACCACCTTTTTTGTCTACTTTTACTACTAACATACTTGACTATTATAATAAATAGTTTTTTTAAGTCAAATTTTGACTGAAGGGAAAAAGTTTATTATACTTTTATCAACAAATAAACGAGAAGATATATGAAACATATATGAAAAAAGGTAAAAGTTCAAAGTTAAACATCTTTGAAAATGCAAAGTGTAGTTATGGAACTGTAGACGCACAAAACTTAAAATCAATTTACATTTCCATACAATCGTGGGTAGAACCCACAATAGATAGTGACAACTGGAATAGAATAAACGGTAACCTAAATCGTAATATAAAACATAACTTATTAGAATGTGTGGATAACTTAATTTTTGAACTACACAATATCGTAGACTTGGACCTAAGAACAAGTGGTATACAATTGGGTAAAAAGTCATTCATGAATTTGGAGATTACATTGTTCTTAAAAGAACATATGGATTTCAAATCAATCATCCTAAGAGATAGAGTAAAACAAATTTGTAAATCTGTATACAACGACGAGTTGATGTCGTCCGATTATTTTACTCTTTCAAAAACCAAAACGAAAAAGAAGGAATATTTATCTTAAACACCTTTTTCGTGAAAATCAAAATTACAGAATCACAATTAAAGAATTTGAAGAAGGTCATCAGTGAGGGTAACACCGCCATTGATGACCTCAACAATATTATTGACCCATCTGATTTTACTATTAATGAGGATTTTACTGTGGTAACTTTTAGAAATGTTATGTTAGAAGGAGATATGGTGGATAATGATATCTCTGTTAGAGTCGTAATTGATAGAGTTCTATACACTTATGGTGGTGAACAAGACGTGACAGGTTTCGCATTAACGTGGGCAATCAAAGACGTTTATTCAGGAGAAGATTTATCATTAGGGTATGTTATAAATAATGCCGTTTCCCAAGTAATGAATGCCAAATATTCCAAATATATAGGTGTTGAGGTAAGTGAATATGACATCATCATAGAATAATCTCTATTCTCAAGTATTTATAATAAAGATTTATTACAATGAAAATATTAGGTCCAAACGATACAGGTAAAGGAATATTGATTGAATGGGATGCTGGATATGTAAATCCTAACGACAGCCGTAACGCAGAAGTTATCAAAGAATCCTACGGTCAATTAGACCACTCAAAACCTTTTGAGTTCTACGCCGTATTACAAAAATACGACACACCAAATAGAAACGGTCGTGTATACCCTGAAAAGATTTTACGTAGAGAAGCTGAAAGATATGAAGGTGCAATTAATAAAGGTTTATCCATTTCCGAACTTAACCATCCTGAATCGTCTCTAATTGATTTGGACCGTGTATCACACCTAATCACAGATATGTGGTGGGAGGGTAATACTCTTATGGGTAAGTTGAAACTATTAACTTCACCAGGTTTTCACAATAGTGGTGTTGTTTCGTGTCCTGGTGACCAAGCGGCAAACTTAATGAGACAAGGAGTTACTATGGGTGTATCCTCTCGTGGTGTTGGGTCATTAGCTCGTAAGGGTGAAAGAAATGAAGTTCAGGAAGATTTTGAACTTATCTGTTTTGACCTTGTATCGTCACCATCTACACCAGGTGCCTATCTATTCCTTAACAAAGACGACAAAAACAAGTATGAAGAGAACTTGGAAGAGGAAAGAAGACCTGAACCTGAAGCAAGATTAGACGGAGGAATGGGTGCGTCTATTGACTTAATGAGAAGATTATCCGATTATTTAGGTAATTAAAAACTTTATAACCATGGATGAGAAATATTTCGTAGCAAAAATTCAGTACGACCTACCTGATGAGAACTCAGGAAAGATTAAAAAAATCAGAGAAGAGAAACTTGTAAGAGGTTACAACGTCACAGAAGTTGAATCAAAGGTAACCAAGAAATTTGAAGGTTTCCCACATGATTGGAGAATCACCGCATGTGCTGAAAGCAAAATTGACGAGGTTTACGAATAACAAAAACCAAACCAAAAAATTTAAGAATCGGAGGGTGACTTCCGATTTTTTTATGCCCGTATATTTCAGATGTGATATTTTTTAACATTTTAGACTATTTATATTATAAGAATTAATAAACATTTGCGCAAAAAGTAAAAAATGGCAAACGAAACTAAAAAATCATTAGTTGAAGAGGCACTACTACAAATGAAAAATTTGGAGGAAGCCGTAACGGAAAACGCAAAAGGAATACTTGCTTCTACTATGAAGGAAGAAATCAGTGAATTAGTAAAAGAATCATTATCTGAAGAGGATGATATGATTGAAGAAGTTGAGATGGAAGAAGGTTCAGAAGATGGAAAAGAGCTAGAAATGGCTGAACAAGAAATGGAACTTGACATTGAAGACTTAGAAGACGAAATGGGTGACATGGAGTCTGATGATTCAGAAATGGAAGACGAAGACGGGGAAATGGACATGGAAGACGTAGAAGATATGTTGGGTATGGACTTACCTGGTGATGAGTTGGAAGTTGATGATGAAGAAGAGGTTCTCTTGCCTCTTGATTTGACGGGAGCATCTGACGAGGAAATCTTAAAGGTTTTCAAGGCTATGGGTGAAGAAGATGGAATCATTATCTCTCAAGATGATGACGAAATTTCACTTAAAGATAACGAAGCTGACGTTGAATACAAAATCCAAATGGAATCTGAAGAAAAGATGAAAGAAATGGGTGAGGAAGTTGAAGAAGAAATGCACGGAGGTGACATGGACGAAGAAATGGACGAAGTTGTTTACGAAATTGAAATGTCTGAAGAGGATGATATGGATGAAGAGTATAAAGAAGGATATCAAAAAGAAGAGATGGAAGAAGGTTATAACGACGACTTAGACGATTCTTTGGGTATGAAAAATGGTAAAGAGTCTGACAAAAAACAATCTTTAGCTGACAGAAGAAAAGAAAGCGAAGGAATGGAAAAAGCAGACGATGAAAGAAAGTACTCTGGTGATAAGAGTATGGACGAAGAAGAAGTGGAAGGTGAAGCTGTTGAAGGTATGATGAGAAGTCACGCTGCTGGACAGGATGCATCATCTGACAAATCTAAAGGTTTACCAAAACCACACTCAGTACCTAACAAAGCACGTTTAGGTGAAGAAGCACAAAAAGAAATTCAACAACTTAGAGAAAAGAATGAAGAGTACCGTAAGGCACTTAACATCTTCAAAGAGAAGTTGAACGAAGTTGCTGTCTTCAATTCTAACTTGGCTTACGCAACTCGTTTATTCACAGAAAATACGACAACGAAGCAAGAGAAAATCAACATCCTTAGAAGATTCGATTCAGTAGAAACATTGAAAGAATCAAAAAGTTTATATAAGACTTTGAAAGAAGAGTTTGATAGCAAGGAGGCTAATACAATTTCAGAATCAGTTTCTGAGAAAGTATCTAAGACTCCTGTTAAAGGTTCATCTGCAAATCTTATTGAAAACAAAACGTATGAAAATCCTCAGTTCATGAGAATGAAGGATTTGATGACGAAAATAATTAAATAAACATATTCCTTAAATATTATTAAAAATGGGAGCATTATTAGAATCAGGTCTTGTTGGTAACATCGGTCTTAAGCACTTGAAAGTTATCAAAGAAGACACAATCAACAAATGGGACAAATTAGGTTTCTTGGACGGATTGAAAGGTCACTTAAAAGAAAACGTGGCACAATTGTACGAAAACCAAGCGTCTCACTTAATCAACGAAGCAGCAAACGCTTCTGACTCAGGTTCATTTGAAACTGTAGTCTTTCCTATCGTTAGAAGAGTATTCTCTAAATTATTAGCTAACGATATCGTATCTGTACAAGCTATGAACTTACCAATCGGTAAATTGTTCTACTTTGTACCTAAAATCCAAAGTGCAAATGCTAACGGTAACGCAGGTGAGCACTATAAACCATTCGGTGCACCAGGAGGTCCTTCTTCTAGCACTACAGGTTACTCGTCAACTGACAAAAACTTGTATGACCGTTTCTATGAAGGAGCAACACCAAATTCTGACCCAGCAGGTCTTTTCGATTATTCAAAAGGTCGTTATTCAGAAGTAACTAAGGCATTGGTTAATTACAGATGGGACGGTTCTCAATTAGTACAAGCGGCTAATACTTCAGCTGATACTTATTACTCAGGTGAACAAAGAAGTATCATTGTAGTATTATCGGGTTTCTCTTCTGATGGAGCTGGTAAACTAATTGGTCCTGATGGTAACGCAATGGACACTGAAGAATTCTTATCTTCATTAGAAGTAAGAAGTAGTGGTGATACTCCATACTACAACTTTAATGTTGTAACTCAGAAGTACGGTAAAGGTATCGTACAGTATGGTTCTAAGCAATCTACATCTTTCCCAAGTACAGGTCCTGGTGGTTCATATGATAACATCTGTGACGCTGAAGGTAAAATTTACTTAGATATTGACACATCAACTCCAGTTGCTATTGGTACAACAACTTCGACTGACGGTTACTCAGGAACTACATTTGGTGCTGCATTGAGTGCTACTGCACCTGCATTTGAAGCAACTTACAGAATCTACGAAACATTAGAATTCGAAGATGCAATTGGTGAGGTTTCTTTTGATTTGGAAGCAGTTACTGTTTCTGTAACAGAAAGAAAATTAAGAGCACAATGGTCTCCAGAACTTGCACAAGACGTTTCTGCATTCCACAACATTGACGCTGAAGCTGAATTGACAGCTTTATTGTCTGAGCAAGTGGCGGCAGAGATTGACCGTGAAATCTTAAGAGACTTGAGAAAAGGTGCTGCATGGTCATTAAGATGGGACTACAACGGATGGAAGAGAGTTAACAACGGTTCTGTTAACTACAACCAGAAGGATTGGAACCAAACATTGATTACTGCGATTAACCAAATCTCAGCTCAAATTCACAAATCAACATTAAGAGGTGGTGCTAACTGGATTGTAGTTTCTTCTGAAATTTCAGCAATCTTTGACGACTTAGAATACTTCCACGTATCTAACGCGGCACCAGACCAAGACCAATACAACATGGGTATTGAGAGAGTAGGTACGTTATCAGGTAGATATCAAGTTTACCGTGACCCTTACTTCCCACCAAACACTGTATTGATGGGTCACAAAGGTTCTTCATTGTTGGATACTGGTTATGTGTACGCACCATACGTACCACTACAGTTGACACCAACTATGTACAACCCATTCAACTTCACACCAATCAAAGGTATCATGACTAGATACGCTAAGAAAATGGTTAATAACCGTTTCTATGGTGTAATCACTGTTGATGGTGTTAGAACGTTCGATTTGAACTCTTTAAGATAATATATCTTAATATCAATAATAAAGGGGACCATTAGGTCCCCTTTTTTATTTTCTATACTGTCTTTTACAATGTGAAGAATCTTCTCCGTGATAAAGACATCTTAATATTTCATTTTCAACTCTAAGTGACTGAAATTGGTCCGACGTGTTAGGTTTATGACCGTCCCAAATGGCACGCAACATTACCATTTCATTTTCTACGATTTTGTTTGATATTTCATTTTTAGTCATAGTAAAAATTATTATGCAAAATTTTTTAGCATAAAAATGGGGAGTAAAACTCCCCATCTTCAACTAAACTAAAAATTATTCCTCCACTTTTACTTCAGGTTGTCCTGAGACTTCCTGAGGCTGACCCGAAGGATTGGTCAATACTCTGATAGCTTTTGAGATGGTTTCAGTTTCTTCCATTCCGTAAGCTCCTCTTGATTGTGCTGCTCGTGTTGCTTGAACTAAAATGTATAAACCTTGGTCAGGTGTCATATTAGTAATAAAGTTATTCAAGTCATCCATGTTGTTATAATTGATGGTGTTGAATAATTGACCAATAGGTTGAGGACCTGATTGTTCAGTACTTTCTTGTGTAGTTTCTTCTAATACCTGTTCTACCATTTCTTCGGTAGTTTTAGTTTTTTTACTTTTTGCCATTTTGTGAAATATTGTTTTGTTTATCTTTTTCTGAGTATTTATTAAGTGTATAACATTAATATACGATTGTCAAGTTATGAGTAAATATATTCTAAGTGAAGATTTAGCGGTTTGGTTTGGTAAAAAGAAGAAAAAGAAAGGTTCTTCACAACCAAAGGGTCCTTGGGTAAACATTTGTAAAAAGAAAAAAGGTGGAGGACATCCTCCTTGTGGTCGTAAGGATGCGGATGAAGGTGGGTATCCTGTATGTAGAGGAGCAGGTGTTGCGGGTAAAATGTCCCAATCTGAAAAAGATTCTGCTTGTAGAAGAAAGAGAGAAAAGGAAAAGAAAGACCCTCAAACGGGTAAAGGTCAAAAGCCGACACGTATCAAAGTTAAGAACTACAAAAAAGAGTCTATTGATACGAATATGATTCAGAATATTCTACAAGAGTATATTCAAGTAAAACAGACGATATCTGAAAACTTGCAATACCATATTGATAATGACATTAGTTTGACTGAAAATGCGTTTAGACACGGTAGTCCAAAGTATTTTGAAGTAATCAATGAAGCTCGTGAATTATATAACAAAGGGTTTGGTGAGTGGTCTGAGGAAGATATTCAATTATTAGAATCGGATAGAGGTAAGTTCTTTATTTACGAAGGTGAAAGATTACCATTAGATTTTCCTATGGTTAATGAAGCAGAATATCAAGGTAAAAAAGTTGAATTAAACAAACCAAAATCAGGTGGTTCTAAGAAATGGTATGTTTATGTTCGTAACCCAAAGACGGGTAAGATTAAAAAGGTTAGTTACGGTTCCCCTGTTATGACTGCCAAGTGGAATGACCCTGAAGCTCGTAAATCATTCGCTGCGAGACATCAGTGTGAGAAGAAGAAAGATAAGACTAAAGCAGGGTATTGGGCGTGTAGAGCACATAAAGACTTTGGTAAGAATGTACCAGGAAGATTTTGGTAATGGTATATAGTCAAGAAAATATCAGTAAGTATAAGTTCAAAAGAGTATTCACTGAAAATGTGGACACTGAGGAATTGGTATGGCACAGAGACAGATGTGACCGTGAGGTTTTTGTTGAGGAGAGTAATGGTTGGATGTTACAGATGGACGAGGAACTACCTCAGGTCTTGCAGGAAGGACAAACATACTTCATACCTAAGATGGTATATCATAGGGTAATTAAAGGTACTGGTGACCTTAAAATTACCATTGATGAGGGGTTTGATAAGTTCAGAGTTCCAAAAGTAGTTAGAGAGTCTGTTAAGAAGAACTTATATAGAATTAAAAAGTCAGGTGTTGACATGAAAATAGCCAATACACTTTTGGAAAGTCAGTATGTTTCAAGAGAGGTATTAGAGAAAATCAAATCTTTTTGTGATAAGTCTTATATTACAGAAAGCAGAAACCCCCAAAATGATAAGGACAATATGACTTATCTATCTTATGGGGGTCTTAAAGGTTACGAGTGGGTTATCAACTCGTTAGTTCGTTAATTATAGAAGGTGTAGTACTTAACGGTTTCGGTGTAATCATATAGTCAGGACTATATGCTTCAGGCATAGATTCATAAATATAATCCATAGCTCTTTCTACGGAACTTGCACTTACTTCCATTAGGACTTTATCATCCTTCTTATTCTTCAACTGATAGGTTGTACAGATATACGACATGACACAATTTTTTTTACAAACACAAAGATAAGAATTATTTCTTACCTGAACAATACTTTCCTGAACATCTTTTTTTCCCGTCCAATCCAGGCATCTTGCCTTTACAGACTTGGACCGCATAACCATTGGCATATGCGGATGGGTAAACATCATATTTTGCTTTTGCAGCGTTTTTACCACGAGAACATAACGTCGTATCTTTCTTTTTCTTCTTAGACTTTTTCTTTTCGTCAATAACTCTTCTGACGATTTCTTCTAACTGTGCCTCTGTAATTTTTACTTTTCTCATTTCTTGTTAACGATTTGGAATTGTAGTTCTCTTTTATAAGTATTCACTTCGCGGTCGGTGTTCACCTTAATATCTATAAAATATTCATTTGGTATCTTGTCTGTCGTATCAAATACGAAGTAGTATCCGTCTGCGGTTCGGTTGATTTGTGTCCAATCTTGAACCTGAACCTCTGTACTACCTTCTTTCACGTAAACTCTGTAGTAACAATCTACATGTTTAAGTACTTCTTTGGCGGTGTAAGCCTTTTTAAGGATTACATTGACTTTTCTAATGTCAGTATTGAGGATTTTCTCATTTTGTAGGATACCGTTGAAGTCAAAACCATATAAAGATGGTTCCTCTGTTCTCGTTCCTAACGTGAAGTAATCTCTACTTTTAAGAAGTACAAATTCGTTTTCAATCGCAGATATTGAATCACCGTTGTAAGATAACTCTCTCCAATTATCATAGAACATACAAGGTACTGAAGTCACACCTGTAATTGGTGGTACAGTAATTTCGTAAACCCCTTTAGTTCTACTACACCCTGTTAGTGTATATATGATATCGTCATTGTCGTCTATAATATCAACAACGGGGTCGTTGTCTAAGTTAATTGGATTACCGTTAACGTAAGCGTATAAGTAAAGTTTATTTGATTTTCCTTGATAGAAAGTATATCTATCATCTTGAATCAAGTCGTCGTAATTTGTTTCCAAATAAGGCTCGTAGAATGTTTGTGTGTGACGAGAGAAGAACCCAACAGAATAATTCTCAGTCATACCTGTGATGTTTTCAACTTCAGGTACAAATGCTACACCCCAACCAGTCACACCTGTGGTTGCACCTGTAAGTATGTTATTAATTTCGTTGGTCATGTCAAACTCAATATCCTCATTACCAAACTCAAAATGTTGAGTATCTACAATGGTAAGACCTGAATAGTTTAAACCTGAGTTTGAGTTTCCGTTTGAATTGTCATAGATGCCGGGAAGAGACCAATTCTTTACTGTACTTCTTTGATACCAATTTACTGGTCTATCAGAGAAAGACTTATTACCTTCAAACACGTCATTTACATTGTAATAATCTTCACCTACACCCTCGTCCCATGTTTGTGGGTTACCAGTTGCACCTGAAACTTTAGGGATACGGAACAATACTAAATCAAATGATGTTGCTCTTCTTCTACCGTTGGACCATGTAGAGTTCAACAACTCCATATCAAAAGACGATGTATTCGTCATACGAAGAGTGTGTGTCATATCTGCAGTACAACCTGTTGAGATTTCACCATTAGAAAGTTTTGTCTGAAGTTCAGTTAAGTCAATGTCAAAAATAAAACGTGAATAACCTTTAGGTGAGTTTAGATTATCTACTCTACCAAAGAAAAGTTCAACAACAGGGTTTCTACCTGTGTTGGTATAAGAATTAAAGATTAACGTATCGTTACGTTTGAAATATGACTTGTAAATTGACATTATTCGTTTTTACTATAAATACTTAGTTTATACGAATATTTTTATTTAATATTTTAGTACTTGATTCTAATAGCTCTTTCAATAAGTCTTCAACTCTTGTACCGTCAGTAGTTACAGGTACAGGTGGCATACCGGGGTATGGATGTACGTGAGTGGCTAAGAATCTTACAATGAGTTCTATAAGTTGTAACAATTCTTCACCTCTCACTACCGATGAAGTTTTTGGTTGTATTTCATTGACTAATTTTGTTTGGTCAATACCGTAGATGGTATCTGCTAAGTTAATCTTAGATTTACTTGGATTCACACTATCGTGTGCTAATAAATAAAGTTGGTTGGCACCCATAATACCCACAGTGTTATCCTGATTAAGAATCTGTTTGGGTCTAAACTTCTCCTTTTCAATTTTTGTAGGTCTTGTTGATTTTCCTTTTTTATCGTAGACTAATCCTCCACCCATGATGTTACTTGAGAATTCTGTCGGTTTAATTAAGGGAAATAACATTGTTAAATTGGCGTATGATTCAAAATCAGTATTTGAGTTGATTTCTCTAACCACTTTTGTGTTTTGCGGATTTGGACGGAAATACAAAGGGTATTGGTTATTAATAGTTAAACCACTCTCCATTCTACCCTTCATGACATCGTTAATGAATGAATTAACAAGTTTGGCTACTTGAAACAAAGACAGACTATTAAATTGCTTGATGTACTGAATCCTTTTAAAACTTTCAAGGTTTGATGCCACAGTAACGCTAGATACCCTTGTGGAACCAGAAGATTCATCAGGTTCAATTGAGTATAATATAATTTGTCCTGTAAACGCACTGAAAATATTTTCAGGATTAAAAATTTCGTACTCTATTAATTTTTTTATGTTGGTATCTTCTTGATTAATCTTATATCGTGTCTTAACACCTGCATATTGTTCTTTTGTGTTATATTGTGTTAACTGAATAAATGCTCTGTCTGTTTTTGCAGTTGGTAGTTGTTTACGATTGAACCTGTTGTGTTTACCTGCACGAATTAAAATCTCACCATCTTTCAATACCACGTCAGTATTGTTTCTACCCATAATTGCAACATCACCAGGTTCAGGGAAAACACCTTTAGTTTTCGGTTCATATAGTTCTCCTGACTTATTCTTTAACGGTTGGTATTTTTTATTTTGTGCACCAGCATTAAGGAATGTTTTTGCTGAGTCAGAATCTTCAAAGAAAATACTCGTTGGTGATGAGAATGGTCCTTGAACGTAATATTGGTTTTTAAGGGTCTTTATCTGTGGGTTAGTGTATAAAATATGTACATATTCGTTAACCTTGGGTACCTGATACACAAAGTATGGAAGAAGAGGAAGGAACACAAAAGGGTCTTTATCTGTCCATTTATCTTTAGTTTCGTCCCAATTTGGTATAGAACCCAAACGATTAGAAATATTTTGGTCTTCAGGATAAACACGTATTCTACCAAGCATGAAAGGGTCCTGATTATCTACCACAGTACCTTGGAAGATAATTTGTCTAAAATTCAAGGGTAGATTGAGACCTGAATTAAAACTTTGTTGTGATGGTGTTATCGCCATTACTTATTACCTCTGTTTTTATATTCTTTCAAGATATCGTTATAGATTTTTTCTGTGGAATCTAAGTGTGTTGAAAGTTTTATGAGTAATGACTTTGTTTCCTCAAAATCTTGGCTAAGTTCAGTCAATGCATATTTCAAGTCAGAATTACTTCTATTTTTGTAATCTGAAATAATGGTTTGTATTTTTTCTTGATTCTCCATATTAATATGATTTTCCATATGCTTTAACAACCCCTGTTGTGCTACCACCGATAATACTTATAGGGTCTAAACTGACTTCTGTCTTACCGTTTTCGTGCATTTCTTTGAATTGACCTTTGATAAGAGAAAAGTTGGCTTGTAATGCAATATTAGGTGAACCGTCTGGTAAGTCACCAGTTGGAACTCCACTTTTTTGCATCTCCTCTATAAAGTTAGTATATACTCTTGTCTCTGACATCCCTGGTAGGAATCTTGATAATGACAGTGCAAATGATGGTAGACCTAAATCTAAATTTCTACCTGCAATCTGTAGTAGTTTAAATAGTTCATCAACCACTGACTTACATTGTCGCCAGTCTAAGAATCCATCCGCGAGAATAATTACAGTTTCAAGTACTGTAAAAATCATTTTGGCTCTTGCATCTCTTGATTCCTTAGCAATATCTGTAATAATAAGTCTTACTAACTGTGCTAAGTTATTTTTGATATTCTTAAAAAGTTCTTCAACAAATATGGACCCAATTTTACTCATCACTTCAATTAAGAAAGATTTGAATGTTAAGAAGAAATCTTCCAAATCTTCTATAAGGTCTACTATGTTGTTTTGAATTGCTTTAAACATAGTCATAAACCCTAATAGGTTTTTAGGTGATAAAAGAACTTGCATAATACTCTTAGGGATGATACCCAATAAGTCAAACTTGATGGCCGCATTGATGTTGATACTTGGAATTTGTAACTTCCACTCTTCGTTTTCAGACAACTTATCTAAAGCCTCTACCATTTTATTTAACTTATTTTTTTCCGTAGTTTCTCCTCTGGCATCTTTGATGTAATTAATAACCGCTTGATTATCCATCGGTAATTTAACGTTATCACAGTCAGTAAATTCAACAACACCTTTAACGTAATCTTCAAGTTCACTTTCAATATTTCTTAATTCTGTATTTGTAAAATCAAAGAAACTTTCATCAACATTATCTAATGCCGATACTTTGGCTATACCTGAAACATCAATCTCTTTAGTAGTATCAAAACATAGACCTAAGATTCTTTGTAATAATCTCATTAATTTACTCTCTTGTTCTTTGAAATTGATATCCACACCTAAATCAAATGAAACTGCATTGGTTAAGTTATCCATTATAACAGTGATTAACTCATCAATATCAACCATATTGATTGATGTGTAATAGTCTGTTAGGAATTGAGTAACACTGTTAACGTTATTAGGATTGTTCTGTAAATCAATCTTTAAATAATCACCCAAGTTACCGTTATTATCTTGGTCAACATAGGTGATATTCATAATACCATTTTTGGACGCTCCTTGGTATTGGTTACCGTACTCCTGTGAGAATGAAATACCCAAATTTTGTGTGCGATTGTATAACTCTTTATTCATTGAATATGGTACGGTTCCGTTAGGTGTTGTTTGAGATTCAAATAATAAAGACTCAGTATCACCATCAGGGTTATTCAGTAATTTTTTGTATAGGTCCACTGATTGTACTCTTAGGTAGATTGGCGACGTACTAAACGTCTGTTCTTCGGAACAACCTAAAGATGATATAGTTTCCTTAATAAAGATTTCACGAATCCTGTCTTTGGTGTTCAGGATTGTGTCATTGTAGATATCAATTAATTTATCCACAGATTTCAAAGAACCAATAGTTCCATCTGCACTTTTAACGGATACCATAAAAATTTCTGTGAGTTGGTCTAACTGAGTTTTAGCAATGTCTTGCATTTGCTTTTTCTTCTGTTGAGTCATTCCATCAACAGTGTCGCCCCACTCGTTTAAACTACTAAAGTGATTCTTTTTTGATTCCTCAAAGTTATCCCCTAAATTATCTTTGATGATTTGAGATAAATCTTTTTTTGATTCATTAGTAGTTTGATACGCCTGAATCTTAGACTTTATATCTTTATAATCTTTGTTTAAGTCAGTACCCATTGGAGTGTAATTTTATTCTAATTTATACCCTTCAGAGTTATCTTTACTTGTATCGGAATCTTTTTGAATTAATGCTGAAAGAACATCATCATCCATATCAGAAATACTGAAGTTTTCATCTGAGGTGTTTTCGGATTTCCCCCAAATAGAAGATTGTAGTTTTGATAATGATAGTTTCTTCTCAATAGTATCGTTAATAATCTTTTGTTGTTCTTTGATTACTGGACCGATTACAGTCATGTCTTTCGGGTCTTTGAGCATTGCCAACATTTTGTTTTGTATTCTTACTGCAGTAGACCTTTGTTCTACAAGTTCATTGTAGATTTCTTGCATAAGACTTAAAACAGAGTCTTTATTTAACGATATTTCTTTTTTCTTTGGTCGTCCCATTACTTATAAATATCTTTGGAACAAATTTTATAAATTATTGATTTTTTTCACTAATTCGTAATACAATGTCTTGTATTTTTTCATTGAGGTTCTAATCTCTTTGGTTGACATATTTGTCATCTCTCTTAATGAAAGAAGGATGATATTTTTATTGAACTTGTTGTTGTCAGTCCCAATAAAAATGGTTTCATAGTTTTCAAAAAGCTCTAACAATGCATATCCTAGTTTAACCTCATTTTTGTTAAGGTTGGTTTCTTCCATAAAGTCTTCCATTTCTTTTAAGAAATGTTTTATGACTTGACTAGGTTCAATCTTATCGTGTTCTAAGTGATAAATTAAATCAGGTCTGTTTTCTAAAGATGTTGAGATGTCTTCGTAAGATATTTTTCTGTTTTGGTCTTTTTGGTCTTTGATGATTTGACCCATCAAATAATTTTTACATATGGTACCAAAATAAGAATAAGCCTTCTTACCTTTTGCTGGTTTAAATTTGTCTACTTTAGTAATCAAGAATGAGTGGGTATCTACATGGATGTCTTGAAATTCCATACCTTTACGGTAAAGTTTGTAACGTCTAATAATAGATTCAATCATCTTGTCAAGGGGTGCTCTGAGGTATTCGTTATATATCTCATTCTTCTCCTGATAGGTAGAGGCGGAAAGGAACCTTATGACTGCTCGTTCCTCTCTAACGTCAAAATAATTTGTCGTAGTCTTCGGCTTCCTACCCCTTTTTTTAGTTGGGGTAGGTTCCGGAGAATTTGTATTTCCTGATAAAAGCATTAAACATTTTCAGGTTCGTATTTTATGTTTCTATCTTCGGTAAAGAAATGTTCTTTCTTTGCTGACTCTAACCAAAATTTAACTTCATCTTCAGTCACTTTTTTACTACCATTTTTGTAATTCCAAAAAATTGAACCCTCTCTCATATTAAGGTGTTTGTATCCAATTCTTGGGATAGTCATAATTCTTGTAGAATTATATGTTAATCGTAATAAGAATTCATAAACAAAGGTTAACCTCATTGATGGTTTGAAACCACCTAATGTTTGGTATGTTTCTTTTTGAATCACCATACCCGCAGATTGGAAATTTTGATAATCTAATAATACTTCATTGGTTAAATATCCAATCTCACTATTCATAGATGCTGCGAATGTTGCTTCGTTAGTGAATCCAGCGAAAGTACCTCTTTCATCTACGTCAACCACTAATGAAAGGAATGCTTTAACATCGGGGTGTGCGGTGATATAGTCTTGGACATTCTTGAACCAAATTGATGAATACTCATCATCAAACTCTAAAAATGAAACCCATTCTGATGTTGCATTTTCAACGCCTAAGTTCATTTGAGAAGCAAAGTCCGAATTACCTTTATTTTCAACCATGTTTACTGTTAAACCACTGAAGTCAAAATCATTCAGATAGTTGACTAATGATTCTTCATTTGTGTGTACTAAAACCAACTCTTTTGGTTGTACGGATTGATTTATTACTGAAACGATTGCGTTTGTAAACAAATCTGAGAAGTTCTTATGTTTTGAACTCTCAACAGGTAGGATTACTGATATATCTTTCATAGTTATTCTGTTTCTTCTGTTACTGTAAGTTTATCTAATTGTGATTGGAAATTCTGGAGTCTCACATCTAAGTAAGTGGAGAATATTGAAACTACTTCAGAGTCAAATTCAGTTTTATTTTGATACGAAGATGCTGTCTCAATACCCGTTGTGTAAAGTTGTTCAGAGATATTATCTTCCAACCAATTCTGAGTGTATTCAGCGATAATATCAACCATATTATTGGTTTCATATGACCATACACCGTTAGTGTCTGTCATCCATTCAGGTTTCATATTTGGAACTTTACCGACTACTGGTGTACCACAAGCCATACTTTCTAATGGGAATGTTCCAAAACCACTAATATCATCAACCCAAACAGAAACAAATGATTCCTGTAGATTTGTTACAAATTCTTCTTGTGAAAGACCTCTCATGTCACGGAAAGTGACCCATCTAAATTGAGGATATTTTAAGTAAAATGACTTAATAATCTTCATGGTATCTCTTTGGTCACGAGTGTGGATTGCAATGATTGGTTTCGGTGGGATAGGTTTTTTTGTGAATATCTCAGGGATTAGAGGTTTGATGATATCAACTGTAGTATTTTTCATGATACCATTGATATAAACCTTTTGAGGTTCACTTGTAGTAATCCCTTTTAGGAATCCATTCATAGACCAATTCATACCTGGTTGAATTGTCTCTAACATATAATCATACGATTGACAAAGTACAATTTTACCACATGGTAAATTTTTAATCTGTTCCATTACGTGACCATATAATTCAGGTACAACAACAAAATCTTCAGGAGAGATTTGTAGGTTTTGACCTTCAATTGCCTGATGGGGGATTTCCATGTATTCTTCACCTAACCATTCTCCTACTCCAGTATAATCAGTAGACTCATGTAAAATGATTGGATTGAAACCGTTATCTTTCAATGTTAATGCGATTTGGTAAGTATGACGAATACCTGCCTTTGCGTTACCTTTAGTATCTTGAACCATAAGGTAAATTCTTGATGTTTTTTCTTTCAACTTCTCAATTGAGAGTTCTACTTTTTTAATAGTATCTTGGTCCATTAGTCAATATATTTAATAATGTTATGTCTTAATAATGTATTAAATGCAATACGAAAGGGAATACTTGTACTTCTTGCGTTATGCATTCCCAAATTTTCATCCATTTCATCCACCCTTTCGGTTAGGACAACTTCAATCATCATTTTGATTAGTTCAAACTTAATGATTGAGAAATGTTGGTGGTCCTTATCTTCTTCTTCTGTTGGTTTGAAGTCTTTCAGCTCAACAAAGTTTTCTAATACATCCATGTCAATGTAGTAGGTGTGTCCTAAAATTTCTATCATTTTAAATTAAGTTTTTCGTATAAATCTTTAAAATCCTTCAAAATTTCTATATCGTAATCAGAAGGAATTTCTTCATTATACGTGGTTTTATATTTAACAGTCTTATATCCTAAATCTTTTTCTAAAATCTGTGGTTGTGCGGATATGACTAAATCAAACTCAGATAATACTTCATCCTCAGTGTATTGGTTATAGAAAACTATCTTCTCAAACATACACCCAAACTTAGATAAGAAGAACAAAGTTGCTGGTTTAGACTTCTCAATTTCATTAGAGATAATAACCAATTCGTGGTCATCTCTTAAGTCTTTGTAAATGTCATTCAAGTCGTGAAATGTTGAATTTTCTGTTGATTGTGAGTGTCCAAAGATATTCATAGGGAAATCCACATAAAAGAATTCCATAAGTCTTTCTTCATCTTGAAATACGAAGTGACTACTCAGAGTTGTTGAGGTAATAGGTAGATTTAATTTATACTCAAATTCCTCTTCACCTTCTTCCCCAACATAATCGTCAATGAAAAACTTTTGATAAACCTCTTCGGCCTTACCAAAAGTATTTCTTAATACACCATTAACTTCAAACGCTATTTTCATTCGTATTTTTTCAATATTTTACTGATGATTGGGTTTCTGATAATATCTTCAGTACCGAAATCAAAAGTACCCACCTCATCTAAATCGGTGAACTTACTCATCGCATCATATAGACCCGAGTGTGTTTTATCTTTATATCGGTCAGTCTGGTCAATATCTCCCGATATGAAAAACTTACTATTGAACCCGATTCTTGTCAATAATAGTTTCATCTGTGAGGGTGTAGAGTTTTGAGCTTCCTCAAAAATTAAAATCGAGTTATCAATATTCATACCCCTCATGTATGCCAAAGCGAACACTTCAATGATGTCATGTTCTTTTAGTTTTTCTCTTGCCTCTTTACCTATAATTTTATTCAGTAGGTAATATGATGGAAAAATATATGGGTCTAATTTTTCCTCTAAGTTACCTGGTAAAGCTCCGAGTTTTTCTTCCGCCTCAACTGCTGGTCTAACGATGATGATTTTCTCATAAGAGTTACTCTCGTCTAATAGTAGTTGAACTGCCGCACTCATCGCTACGTATGATTTACCGACACCGGCAGGTCCTGTACAAATTGTAATTTCACTATCACAAAGTGTTTGGTAATATATTTTTTGACTTTCAGAAAGAAACTTCTTTCTTGGGGTCTTCCCTATAATTTCCCTGATAATCTCTTTGCGTGATTTCTTAGGGTTATGTTCACTTCTTCTACCTTTAGTAGCCATTAATTATATGATTAATTATTTAACAAGTTCTCTTGTGTTGTGGTCTGCACCAAATTCTCTTCTGTACACGGTTTTTCCCTTATCAGGGCTTTCATAGATATAAGTTTTATCACTTTTTTCTACTTGTTCATTAATCCAATTATACGTCTTTTCCATACCTACTCTTAAGGGTTGGGATACTTCCCAACCAACTTTTTCTTTATAAAGTTTATTATCGGAGTTTCTTCCTCTAACACCCACGGGACAACTGAACCCATATTTGTCAATGAAATCTTGTCCTCCTATATTCTTAATCTTAATATCTTTTCCTGAGATATCAATAGACATCTGTGCAAGCTCATTGATGGTGACCATCTCTTCTGAACCAATATTAACAGGTCCTAAGAAGTCGGACTCCATTAGTTTTAATACTGCTTCTACACATTCATCAACATATAGGAACGAACGTGTTTGTTGTCCATCACCCCATACTTCAATCTCGGTTTCACCTTCGGCGACCTTTCTACACATCGCAGCAGGTGCCTTTTCCTTTCCACCCGTCCATGTACCCATAGGTCCAAAAATGTTGTGGAAACGAGCGATTCTTACATCCAATCCGTAGTTACGATTAAATGCTAAAAACAACCTCTCAGAGAATAGTTTTTCCCAACCATACTCAGAGTCAGGATTTGCAGGATATGCTGATGATTCCTCACAGTTAGGGTTGTCAGGGTCTAACTGATTGTGTTCGGGGTACATACATGCCGATGATGAATAAAATACTTTACTCACGCCTTTCTTCACACACTCGTGAACCACATTCAAATTGATTAGTGCTGAATTGTGCATTACGTTAGCGTCGTTATCTCCTGTAAAGATATAACCAGCACCACCCATATCCGCAGCTAATTGATATACTTCGTCAGTTCCTTCTTTAATGACTTTAGAAACCACGTTAGGGTCTCTTAAATCTCCAATAATAAATTCATGACATATTTCATGTAATGGCCAATATTCATGTGTTTTAATATCACAAATGGTAACATTGTTACCTTCATCTTTTAGTCTTTTAGATAGGTGGCCTCCAATAAATCCTCCACCTCCAAGTACTACTATATTTTTCATAATAATTTCCAATTTTTAGGATAGATAGTTGATGGTTCAATATTTTCCGAAGGGTAGTATTTTTTAGGGGCAATTACATTATTATTTTTATTTAAAAACGATGCCCACCAAGAAAATGTTGATGCAAATGATGTTATATTATAATCACACGATTTCATTAAACCAAAAGTTTCAATATCATTAAATCCATCAACAAAAACTATTCTTTCATCTTTGAAGTGTTCTTTACACCATTTAATATCATCATCTGTGGTGTTTTTTCGTGACCCACCAGTAAATAGTAATATTGTACTATTTTCAGGTATAGAATCGATTGATTTTTTATAATATTCATATTGGACCGAACCAATAGAAAAGTCATTAGACCATGAAGTATCAATGGGATTTGTACCATCACTAATGTCACCACGCCTAACGTGTAATGATACGGTTGTACCTTTAGAATTTAGATAATTATTAATTTTTTCTTGTATTGGGTCAATCATTTCAAATTCATTGATTAACTCTTCCCTTATGTTTGTATAATAATTTGGGTTTTGAAAAAACCCACTAAAATTAGTATTATCTTTTATGGTATAAACTTCTTCATCGTATAATCTGTTTTGTTTTTCAGTAAACATATGTTCAAATGAAATCTTACCGTAATTACAGGATGGTAATTTAAAATTGTTTAATAAACATTTTTGTCCATGGTGCGTTCTATTGTATAAATTGTGTGGTAAAACAATATCATAACCCGTTTTAATGTTAACAGATTTTAACAAGGCATATTGAAATATTTGATTGCCTAATCTTCCATATGAACCTAATTGTGAAAAAGTTATCATAATATTTTAAGACTTATTTTACTTTACAGTTTTTAAAAACCGTAAACTCAGTTAAATCTCGATAACCATTGTTTTCATCTAAATCTGGAACATTTAAAGGATAATTTTGCATTAGGGATAAACCATGAGACGCTTGTTGTGGGGTCATATACATATTCCACCCTAACATTTTTATATCATCTTCGTGATACAACACTTCATTACGTCCTTCATATCTGGCTTGTTTGAACCATTTAACGGCATCTTCATTGTCAGTTAAAATCATTCCACCTTTTCCTATTTTTAAATGTTTTTTGATGTGAAAAGATAAAGCCATATATGTGTTTGGGATATACATATTTGATGTGAATCTTTTAGCAGCGTCATAAATTGGGTATGGTTTTAATTGATAGATTCCTTTCCAATTATTTGTTTCTTCTGATTTATCAAAAATTACTTCCCCTCCTGAATGTATAATTGATTGTGGAACGGATAAATAAGTTTTTGATGGTATCGTTACCTGAGTAACTTCGAGGTACTTACAAATTAAAAACAGGGCGTTTGTGCAACTATCGACAGATACTGCATATTTTGAACCTGTATAATCGGCTACTTCATCTTCAAAATCCTTAACTATTTTATAAGGATTGGTTTTTGGTTTTCTTAAGTTCATAATTTATAGTATAAAAATTGTTCATCCTTTTTGTATAGTTTGAAATTACACGACTCAAACACTTTTGAACTAGCAACGTTATTAATCATAACTTTTGCTAATACATCACTATTGGTTTTAATTAATTCTTTCATCATAAATTTTCCAATTCCTTGGCCGTGATGATTTGGTTTTACTGCGAATCTAATGTCCTTATCCACCACACCTATAAAACCAACTGGTTCATCATTTAATAAACAAATTTGGTAGCACTCTGAATATTTTTCCATATATTTTTTTTGTTGCTCAGTTGTAATACTAACTTGTTCAACAAAACCACCAATATTTTTTGGGTCCGTTCTTAATTCACGAATAAATTCATAATATTCGGGAGAATTTGATATCATTTTTAAATCTACCATATGCACACTTTATTAAGATAGTTTCTACCCTGTCCTAACCATCGTTCTCTTAAGTACACCCTACTGCCTTTCCAACCTTCCATTTTCATAATTGGATTTAGAGTACTACCAATATCAAAATAAGTGTTATTTGGGTATTCTTTAAATAATTTATGAATAATAATGTTTGATAAACTAGCGGCAGACACTAACACAATATGGTCTTCAATATTATTTTCAGATATGTAGTGTTTAATCGAATCAACAATATTAACATCATTAATAAAACAATTGGTTCCTACTCTAAAATCTTTAACGATATTAAATCCTAAATCAGATAGGTCAGCATTTTCATTCACAACCATTATTACTTTTTTTGTTTTAAATAATGGAAAAATTTCGTTTAAATATCTTTCGTAGTTTCCATTAATAAAAAGATTAGACCATGTGAGATAATCATCGTCTCCACCCGCCATTTCTATTTGAAAATTAAAATCTGAATGACTTACACAACATCTACATGAAATTCCTTTATAATAATTTTTTTGTTTATGTTGTAATGAATCAACTAACATCTGTCTATTTTCAGAATGTACTTCAGGTAAGAATTTTTTTTGTTCCTCTTTATTATACATTCCACCCCCTCTTTGGTTCCCAATGATGTAGTGGTTTTCATTAAGTTCTAATCTTTTATTTTGTAGAATAAACAATTCACCATCTGAGAATCTAGCAAATGCGAAATGTTCATTGTTTAATAGTTTATCTCTTAATAAGTTAAAATGTGATTCAAAAGTTTTCATTTTTTACTCATTATTTTAAACCCTTTATTTATGTAAGAGACATAGGCATTTGACATGATACTTAAATTATTCATATTCATTGAAATGGCCGCTTTGTCTTGACCTATTTGCCATGCAGTCATTGGGAAACTTCCCCATAATGATAAATCATCTTTGGGGTGAGGCGGTACGAATGTCTTCTTATTAAGATACTTTTGTAACGTATATGAAAAATGCATGTCCTCTCCAACTAAAGGAGAATGATTCATATCTGGCAACTCTCTCCAAAATGTGGATAACCACTCTCTTCTAAAAAACCATGCATGTCCAACAATATCTACCTCTTCTGTTTTCTCATTTGGATTTGCCCATCCAACCCTACTATGGGGGGAATAACCTTGTTCTGTATTAAATCTAACACCGATTGTTCCTAACAAACCATCGTGTGTTTTTATTGTTTCCAAACAATTTTCTAACCATCGATTACCTGGTATTGTATCATCATCAAAAACACAAACATATTCTGTTTTTGCGTTTAATGCAAATGCAAAACGAGCCCATACTCCTAAATTTTTATTGCACGATGCGTGTACAGTATCTTTAGTTAATTCGGGATTAAATTCTTCTCCAGCGTTTTGCCACAATAAAATCTCTGTTGGGACAACTGTTTGACGTTTTATTGCATCTAATTGGTCTTTAAAATATGCACTTCGTTTGTAACCGTTTAATACTACTGTAACACTCATAACTTTTTTAATATTTCTATAATTTTTTCAGATGAATTACCATCACCATATGGACATGGTTTGTTTATTTCATAATCATAAACTAATTCTTCAAATAATGAATTTAAACTACTTGGTTTATCACATAAAAATGAATGGGTACCTATAGATTCCGTTCTTTCTGTTACTTTACGACAAACTATTACTCTTTTATTAAAAAATGACGCCTCTTCTTGGACTCCACCGCTGTCAGATATCAATAATCTACATTTTTTCATTTCACTAATGAATTCATCATGAGATAGTGGGTCTACAACGATTACATTTTTTAAAATATGTTGATGTTTTTTTACATTTGGGTTAGGATGGATTGGTAAGATAAAATTTAATTCGGGATGTTTTATAGATAGATTCTCAACTTCATAAAACCACTTATCCATTTCTTCGTGGTTTTCTCTTCTGTGTAAAGTTACTAATACATTATTACCATATTCTGTATTACCTTTTTCTAAGTTGTCCAAAACAGTATTACCAACGACATAAATTTCACCACCCACTTTTTCCATTAATAGATTATTTTTATTATTTTCTGTAGGACACAAATGAATATCTGTTATTCTACTAATGAATTGTCTATATGATTCTTCAGGGTATGGATTTTCTTTATCATATGTTCTTAGACCTGCTTCTAAATGTATTACTTTAATATTTCTGTGAAATGCTGCCAATGATAATGCAAATGCAGATGCAGTGTCACCTTGTACTAAGACATATTTTACACCTAAAAAACACTCATCAAGATTATTTGATAATATTGATGAAATTATAGAATCTAATCTATTACTACCATCTCCAATAGTTAATTTGTAATCAAAATCACCAAGTACTAAATCTTTATGTTGTTCTGTGTAAAGAACTTTATGTGGTAAATCTTTAGATAGTGAGATTAATTTTTTTACTTTAATGTATTCTGGTCTAGTTCCGTAACAATATAAAATCATAATTTTAAATAATAATTTTTACTCCTTCTGCAATTGTTCCAATTAGTTGAAATTTAATTTTATCTCCGTATGTGTTTGTTAAAGGACCCTCAAGTTTTTCAATAACTTCATCAATATCAATTACAACACAACTATATCCTTCGGCCAATAATGAAAGTAAAAGATTTAACTGTTGAGATTCTGTTAATATGTCTGTTCCTTTTTTGTAGGTTACTGAGTTAAACACAAAAGTTGTGTTACGGTCAGGGTTTTCCATAACAAATTTATTTACCAAATATTTGTGGTGCTCAATATTGAATTGGTCGATTGCTAATGGTAAGTTAAGTTCCAAACCAACTTTTTCCGCATGTACCCCAAGTGCTCTGTTGTCTCTCGGTAGACAAGGACCACCAAAACCAAATCCGTAGTTTAAATATTTTTTACCAACTCGGGTGTCATCACCAATTGCAGATAAGACAGTAGAGATTTCATCACCAATACCACTATTATTACAAATTTCACCAATCATATTAGCAAATGAAATTTTTGTGGTGAGGTAACAGTTGATTGAAATCTTAGTAATCTCGGCGGCAGTATTAGACATGATATTAAATTTTGGTTCGTCAACCATAAAAGTGTAGTAAACCTCTTTAATTCTTCTAACCTCAGTTTTTGATGATGTGCCAATAAGAATCATATCTGCGTATTTTAAACCATTTATAATATCACCTTGAGCTATAAATTCAGGGTTATAACAAACTTCCATACCCATCGGCTGAAGTCTTTCTGTTACAGTGTCTGTGTACCCTGGGTTGGTTGTACAGCCAATCACAAATAATTTACCTGTTAAATCATTACCTGTGTAATGTAATGCTTCAAATGCGTCGATAACTTCTTCAACATATTCGTGATTGTATTCTCCTGTTGGTAATGATGGTGTCGGTACAAAAGTAAAAATAATATCACAATTTTGAATCACATCAATATTATCTGTTGTTGCCGTAAATTTTGTAGATGATTGTAAATATTCTTCAATGAATGGTTCATTACTTTTTAATGTTTTGTTATTTAATTGGTCAACATAATCTTTAGATATGTCTGAACCAATAACTTCATAACCTGTATGTTCTGCTAATAGTGCGAAAGATAACCCTAACTTTCCAACACCAATTACTCCTAATCTTTTCATTTTTTAAACACCGGAATCGGATTCATTTTATGTTTATTTTTATTGTGGAAGCTTAAGTAGATGTCTAAAACCAGTTGTTGTCTATTATTTAAATCAGAACCATCACCTTCATATTCCATCGCCCATTCAAGTTCGGGGTATGTTGCACCAATTTGGTCTTCATCGTTTCTATTATCACCCCATAAACCATCGGTCGGTTGAGCATCTAAAATTTCTTGATTGATACCTAACTCACGAGCCAACTCGTAAACCTCAGTTTTTGTAAGGTCAGCAATTGGTGAGATATCCACACCGCCATCACCATATTTTGTGTAGAAACCAACACCGAAATCTTCTACTTTATTACCCGTACCAACGACAATACCATTAGTGGATGTGGCCAATTGATAAAGGGTAATCATGCGAAGACGAGAACGAGAGTTAGCAAAACCCAAATCAGATTTGGTATAATCCATTATTTCTACAAATTTGTCATAAACCTCAGTTAAATCAAATTCATGTAATCCCACTAAGTAGTGGTCTTTCTGTAACCACTTAACGTGATTTAATCCTCTTTCAGTGTGTGATGGGTCTTGATGTATTGGCATTAAAACACATAGTGTCGGAATACCAGTTCTTGCACAAAGTGTTGATACTAAGGCCGAATCAATTCCACCTGAAACACCGACAACTAATGAACTAATTCTGTTTTCTTCGGCGTAATTTTTAATCCACTGGGTAATTCTATCTACCATTCTTTTAATATTTTAATGTATAATTGTTTAATTATTTTTGCAACTTCCTTAGAATTAAACTTATCTATATCTGAAGGAATGTCAAACCTTTCTTTACTTTTAATATTCCCCACCTCATCCACATTATAAATCCAACCAGGTTTTCCACACATCCAACCCTCAATAGTGGTACGACCTAATAGGATACCTGCAGTCTCACTACAGTTCTTAACATATTTTTCAACCTGATTGGTTGCCTCAAAATGTTTAATGTGTGATTGAGTTAATAACTCAGGTAGGTAGTTAGAACTATTATGTCCGACCAACCATAATTCTTTACCTTGTTCTTTTGCGTAGTTTGCAATGTCACGAATGGATTGTTCTCTTAAGTAATCAATCGTACCAACAAATAAGATATATCCATCGTCTTTAGTCTTTTCAGTGTTGAATCGAGAAGAGTCAATTGGGTTGTATACCACAGAAATCTTTGATTCGTCAACACCATCAACATTCACCATTTTATCCTTAATTTCAGGTCGGATTGCTATATACTCACGAATTGTGTCGTTGATTATTGGGTCTTCCAAACTGATGACCTCAGAATGAATGGTTGCGAGTTTTGGGATGTTTGGGTATAATTCCACCATCTTTTCTGTGATGGGTTTGTGTTGTGTATGGATGATATCAAAATCAGCGTTACCCACCTTATACAACATATTTGGTTGTGAAGGTTGGAAACCATTAGGAGTGTTGAAACCCCAACGACCATCACCAACTTTAAAACCTGGATATTCAGGTAATGATATGGATTTGATTCCATAACTTTTGGCTTGTTTTGATAGTGGTCCATTAGTGTCTGACAATACCGTGACATCACAATTAAGTTTAACTAATTCTTTAGCTAACTCATAAACGTACATTTCTGACCCTGTGTAGTTCTTAAAGAACAAACAAGAAAGTAATACTTTAATGGGTGAGTTGATGTCTAAGTTAGGAACAATTCTTAATGGTAATTTGTCACTGTGTCTTTGTGCGAACTTCTCTCGGTTGTCTTCCCATTGTTGGTTGGTCTGACCGATAGATTTGTGAGTAATTCTGATATCATAGATAACCCCGATGTTCACCTCTTCAACAAAGTTCTTAACACAAAAGTCTACATCATAAAGGTGAAACCCTTCAATCTCTTCACCAAAGGTTTGTTTGATTTTAGTTTTGTCTAATACCATAAACAATCCGTCAACCAATACCACTGGGTCAATGTTATTACCCAAGCTCGGTGAGTATTTTGACTCCCACTTTTTACCTTCGTGTTCGTGGTTTACTATACCTCTCATACGAGTGGGGTCTTCCCACCACTTTGCAGATGATGGTAATTTGGTTGAACCTGCAACACCTAAGATTCCATATTCAGGATTTCGCTTAAAATGTTTCAATAACTTATTACCCCAATTCCTTTTTTCAAAATAAATGTCGTCGTGACAAAGCACGACAATATCATTCGTTGATTGCTCAAGAATGATATTATATACTTCTGTAAGGGAATGGGTACCAGGGTTTTCAAAAGGTATTACTTCAACACCTTTCAACCCACATGATTTCTCAATATATTCTCTAAATTCAGGGTCTATCTTTTTTGTACTGTATCCTATTGTTAACATAATTAATTTCCTGTTGAACCAAATCCGTTGTCTCCACGTTCTTTATCGTCAACATTAAGGACTCTTTGTAAGTTAACAAACTTTCCTGACATCACTGGTGTTAATACGGCTTGTGCAATCTTGTCACCAATTTCAATGGTGTGTGTTTCGTTACTTAAGTTGATAAGAATAACCTGAACTTCACCAGTGTAACCCTCATCTACAGTTCCTGGTGTGTTCACGACTGATAAACCTTTGTTGATTGCTAATCCGCTTTTAGGTCTTACTTGAACTTCATATCCCTCAGGAATTTCTAAAAATAGACCTGTTGGTACTAACATTCTTTCTAATGGACCAAGAGTTACCTTTTTATTTGCTCTTAGGTCAAAACCAGAATCAGTTGGGTATTCGTATATGGGTTCTTTATTAATGGATTTGAACGAATACTTCAAAGTTGTTTGTGGTGTTGTTTGTTGTACAAACATCTCATTAAGTTTATCCATATCCAAGTTCATACTATCCAAAAGCTTCTGAGGGTCGTTTAGGTCCATACCTCCCATAGTTTTTTGTAAATCTTTCAACGCTCTCATAGCATCTCTCATTTCTCCAAGTTTTCCCATTATACTAAGTTATAAAGTTTATCCATTAATTTTGCTAATACATCCACATCCTCTTCACAGTAAGTTGCAATTGGGTCTAATGCTTCCGTTTCCCAATAGGTTTGATGTACTATGTTTCCTGTTACCTCACCATCTTTAGGTGAGGAAACACCCATGGATACACACATCAATTCTAATGATGCCATTGAGAAGTTGTTACCAAACTTCCAAATCTCCATGGTGTCCACCGCTTTCATCTCCCACGGTTTTGTGTCATATTGTGGTAGAATTGACGGTGGTTTCATTCCATTGATAACCATACGTTTACCAATCATTGGAATGTCAAAGTTTTTAATATTATGTCCACAAAGGTAAAAATCTAACTTACCAACTTTGGTGAGTAAGTTTTTGATTTCTTGTAACACTTCAATCTCTTGGTCTGAAGAGAATGTCTGTTTGTGTATATTACCGTCAGGGGCATAAAAGGCAAAAGACGCCACTATTATTTTTGCAAACTCAGGAATGAGTGCGGCCTTATTGTAAAACATCTCTTCAACAGAATTACCTTCCTCTTCAGGGTATCGTTTTACAATCCAGTTTTGATAAGACTCAAACAATTTTGCAAGTTCGGGTTTGTTATTTTTCAATGTCTTGTAGTCCTGCTCAATCCCAACAGTTTCTAAGTCAAAAAATAATAGTTTTGTCTTTGGTACATTTATCATTTTGCAATCTCCTTATAAATTTGTGCTCTTGTTTCTGTTACTATATTTAAGTCATATGTCTTTGATACCGTCTCATAAAGTCTTTCACCCAAATCCTCAGCCCATGATGGGTTGTCAATAAGTTTCTTCATCCACTTTGCCCAATCAGAGTGATTTCTTCTTTCCTCGACTAATAGTGCGTTACCATCAACAAAGTTACCATTTTGAAGTGAATGTTTCAAGTCGATAGTATACGGACCAATGTTAGAGGCAATAAGTGCCTTCTTGTAAAAACCAGCCTCAATCACTTTCAACTGAGATTTTACTCGGTTAAAGATATGATTTTTAAGTGGTGCTAATGACACATCAAAGTTCGCATAATTCTTAGCGTATGATGTTACAGGTTCTGTCCACACACGAGTATAGAATGGATTTTCTTCTAAGGTATATGGTTCTTGAACATATTTTGTTAGGAATTCCTTATGTTCAGGAGTTACCAAATTGTAGTTATTGGTAAATATTTGTTCATATTGTGCCCATACTGTTTCGTGAGGTTGAATAGGTCTTTGTTTTTGTTCCCCCGTCTGAGGGTTAATCTCAGTAATTGTTCCACGAGTATCAAATCCACATAAATAAACATTGAAGTTGTCTTTTTGTGAATTTAATTTTCCAAAAGCATCTTTAAGAATTTTTAAGTCGTGTAAGTGAGATGAACCACCCAACCATCCGAATCTTAATTTGTCCGATGGTTTTGTCTCAGCCATAAACTGAGGTTCTTTTGGGTTAATCGCGTTTGGTAAGATAAAAATATTCTTATTGATTTTCTTAATCTCTTCAGCAAAAATAGTAGTGGTGGTTGTCACATATTGTGCAACTCTCAAGTTGTCTATAATCTTTTTATGTAATTCATTTTTAACAACAAGATTATGTGCTGGGTGTTCCTTTGTTGGTAACCAATAGTCATCTAAATCCATTACCGTTACGATACCCATTTGGTTTAACATCTGAACTATTTGAACCGAAGCAACAGGGTCTTTCCCGATAGACCTGTGGTAACAAACCATATCATATTGTTTCCAATAGTTAAGGTCATTAACTTTTGGTTCATAATCTATATCTACGTGGAAATCTTCAGGAAAAGATTGTTGTAAGAAAATGTGAGGTTCTACAGAACGGAATTTACCCACCCCTGTTCTATCAGAGGGTAGTACTAATACTTTTATCTTTGACATACTTTCAATTTTGTTAAAAGTATAAGATAAAATCAGTAATAAGAAAAGGGGGTGGTTACTTAACTTTCTTAATTTTTGTTACACGACCTTCAAACACATGTTTACCAACTCTTAATTGTAAAGATTCATTTGTTTTTGTGTTTCCTTCAGTCAACATACCTGCGTTTTGTAGTTCTTCTCTAACCACATCTCTAACAGTATCTCTAACAACGTCTCTAATCATTTGTTTTAGGTCTGAGTCGTTAGATGATGAAGGTACAGTTACGTTCTCTGTTACTGTTTGTTGTGGAGTTCTACCCATTAGTCTCTGTGCACCTTCAATTACATCATCAGAAAGAACAGTTCCACCACCACCAAAGTTAGGTTGTTGGATTGGGTGTTCCATCATAAGTTGTTTAATCTCATCAGGTAATTTAGAATTCTGAATTCTATCCTCAGTCACGGGTTGTGGTTGAGACATCTGTTGTGCCTGTGCCATTTGTTGTGTTGGTTGTTGAGGGACTGGTTGTAACATATCCTGAGGGATATTGTAATTGGCGTCAATATTCTCACTCATCGGTAGACCACCTTGAGTTTGTCCTGGTTTAATTCTATCTGACGCGTCCATAATCTTTTTGGACATCGCTAATTTTTGTATTAAATCGTTATTCATTGTTGTCGTTAAATTGTGCGTTGATTATGACTCTTGTCATGCTCTTATCACCATTAAAGTTATAGCCAGGTCGTGGAGTTGTAAAGTTATCACCTGTAGGTTTGAAGGTCATTACCTTATCTAACCTAAATAATCTCCATCCTGGTAAGGGTTGTTCCCCTGTTGTGGCGGTGTGGGAAGCACCTTCCATGTCCCACGCTCTTAATACTCTGTTTCCAGCCTTTGAGAAACCCAAACACACAGGTTCAATCGTTCTAATACCACGACCACCTGGTTCATCACCGTCATAGAATACGGTAACAACCTGTTTTTGTTTGATTGCTCTTTGGACATCATCCATTGATGCGACTTCCAAAAGAACACTTCTAAGGGTTTCTTGTAGTTTCATTATTCTCCTACTTTGTACTGGTTTTTGTAGTTATACTTATTTACTTTGATATCTTCCGTTCTTTCGTTGATGTCGGTAATAGTTCCTGCATCAAAATTGTGAACGTCTAAAAATGCCCCTGTTCCTCTACCTTCAGCATCTCCATCTGCGATAGCGTTTGGATGCTCTGCAGAATATTTGTCAGAAAGTGGAGAATAGTCATTACGAGGAAAAAGTCTTGCTCTTTCCTGTTCTGCGATTTCAGACAACTTATTTTTAGGTTGTGAGAAGTCTAATTTGTCATTCTGTTCAGCCATTTTAAATTAACCTTTTAAATCTTTTTGTGATACTTTCTTGTATTGAAGTATCAAATTTATTTATACCCCTTTCGTGTTTATCGTGAGGGTTTATATTCATACCATTTTTTTCATGGTTGTCAATGAATTGGTTTTCCATACCACCATCCATTTTTCTTTTCTTACCTCCGTGGTCTACGGCTCTCCAGTGGTCCAAAACATGGTTACACCAGTTTTTCATTCTATCTCCACCGTTTAACACGTAAGGTGTGTCTTCTTTTTTACCACCATAAGAATCAAACCAATTTTTAATTCTTTTTATTTGTTGGTAAGTTGCCATACCTGATTCTCTTAATTCTTTGTTTCTGTTGAAACCTTCAGTATTAGAGTCTCCTTCTACCATCCCACCACATTCTTCCAAATGTTTTAGTAATGATTTTGGCAATTTGGCTTTTCTATCGTAAAGATTTTTATTCATCTTTTAATAGTCTTTGTAGTTGTTTCATACTGATACCTTCTTTACCTGCAAGTTTTTTCAGTGCTTTGATGTTTCTCAGTATAATACTTGATACCGATTCATCTGAAGGTCTAATATCGTTATCTACGTCCTTATCTACCAATAAGTCTTCTTTCATCTTCATGATTTGTTCTTTGGTAAAAACTCTTTCTTTTTCTTGAAGTCTCATTCTTGTAAATGCCCCATCAGTTTTTTTCTTTTCAAGTTTAGGGTCCTTACCCATTTCTTCTGCTCTTTCTTCAGCATTGTCTACACCTAACTTATCTTCCAAATATTTGATGGTGTCTTCAAATCCCATATTTTCAGTCTCTTCCCAACCGAAAGCACCTGACATATCTTCTTCACCAACATATCTTCTGAAACCTAAGGCATATGGGTCTTGTGCCGTTCTCGTAGCTGCAACTGTTTGGTCTGTAGTTTTTCTTGGTGAAACGTGAGGGTCAATAATTGGAATTTTAGAACTATTCATGGTTCCATCAAAATCTACCAATTCGTCAATTTCCCCTTCAGGTTTTGACGTTAGTTCTTCCCACTCTTTGTGAGATTTACAAGGCATAAAACCACCATCGTGTTTGTGAGTACCCTCACAACCCAATTCTTCAGCCTTAGATAAAGCTGCGGATTCTTTTCTGAAGATGTTAGACTTAATCATATTCATTTTTACTATAAATACAACAAAGAAAGTATTTATCATAAAAAAGGGAATGGCAGGTCAGAACATCAATAATTATAATTTCAAAAGGTTCAAGGTGAGATTAGATACGAGTGAGTATTTTGATATTACTTTGGCATCTGACGAACGTGATTATGACGACGAAGTAATCTTTTCAAAAAAGGTTATTGGAATTGACGATGGTAACCGTCTCCCAATCAATTTTGACCTAACAAATACAGGTACCACAACACAGCCAAATTTGTATTGGGGATTACCTAATACAGGTAATACTTTTACCTCTACAAACTACTACAACCCCAATAATGAAGACTTGAGTTGTTACACAGGATTCACAGGTTTATGTGACGCTGGACTTACCATGATTGATGTGGGTATGTTTGACAAAATTACAGGTAATACCCTATACTATTCAATGGGTGTTTTCACAGGAAAAACACACGACCCACTATACCACGATAGAAGGATGAAACTACACCCTGTGGGGTCATTCACAAACCAACCTAACCATAGATTTTCAGGTAACACAGGTGAAACAGTATATAATATAGTAGACAAGATAGATAGCGCGGTTGGATATCACCAAGAATTATATGGTGGTTTCTTCCAAGGTTTCTACAAACTTCACGGTTACGATTATGAAATTTTCCCTGAAAGGGTAAATAAGGGTTGGACGATGGAAACTCTAATCAAACCACGTCAGGTTGATGAGTATACTTTGATGGACAACCAACAGTATCTAAATGATGTTTATCCTGACAATGCTGGTACGTTCTTCTTTTTTGGTACAAGAGCGGAAAACAAATTCTATCACCCTGCCAGTGGTTCAGTTGAAACCTACAATGATTTTTCATGTAACTTCGGTGTGAGTATTAGTGGTGCTACGGTTGAAGAGTATAAAAGAGTAACCAGTGGTCTAACCAATTGTTTTAAGACTTGTGCATGTGCAGATACGGGTGTAACATCATCCAGTTGTTTCAAAATTTATCCAACAACTGCAACCACGATTAGTCGTAATAATGGGTTACAATGTAGGGGTTGTGATGTGAAATGGACAGGTGAAACTGAAGACCCTCGTTTTGATATTCTGTCTAATGGGATGTCATTGAGATTAAGTGGTGACCCTAAAAACCCTAAACTTTGTGTCAAGTACATTAAGTACACTGGTGATTGTGTGACAACAGGAACATGTGAAACGACAGGTTTGACTTACTCATCAGGGTATTGTATCAACGAGATATGTTCAACTGCTGGTATCTATGATGTTTGTGGATACCCTATCAGTGAGTCTAAAAGAACCTTGGAAAGATGGGTAATGTTATCCGCAGTATTTGAAAGATACAAATATCTTGAGGATTGTGATTTATTGAATGTCGGTGGGTTAGGAGATATACGTAAGGAGGTTTATACTGCCACTACTTATGGAGTTTCCACAAACCTTATACAACCAGGTGGTTTGAACGATTTGAAAGTATCAGAGATTCAATGGACACAGAAGTGGTTGAATCAAATTGATGACCGTAGAGGAGTATTAAGAATTTACGTAAACGGTTATCTTTTCATGGTCATTGAAGATTTTGAAGAAATTATACCTCACGAATTAAACACAGAAAAGGAAAAACAAATCGGTGTTCCTTACACAATCTCATGGGGTGGTGGTACACAAGGTTTGAGGGAAAGTTTAATTCCTTCAGGGTGTACGGCATTTGATGGTCCGTATATTCAAGACCCTGAATGTATGCCAAATGAGACACTATCCGCAACTTCATTGAATGAGTTACAGACAAATATAGAAATGGAACCTGCGTTCGGTGGGACATTTATGGGTGGTATTTCAAAGATGAGATTCTACACTGAACCGTTAAGTTCTCCTCAAGTGCAACACAATTTCAGAATTGAGAGAGATACTTATAATTTGTTTGATTTTTGGTGTCCAAACTGTTTGGAAATACTTGCTCAGTGTTACTTTAATTTCAATATTGATTTGGCCTCTTGTGACTTTGACTTTATTGCTAATGATGTGGCGTGTGCCTTTGATGTTAATTGTGTTCAGTAATAGATGGAATTTTATATAAAGAAAAATAGTACGTTACCTAAACTTCAAGTTGAAGTAATAAAAGAATCAAGAAATGGGTATAACCAACTTGATTCTCTTATTTCTGCCTCAACAGTAACCTTTTCAATGTATGATATTGAGACGGGGATTTATAGAATTGCCAATTCAGCTGCCACAGTAAAAGAGAAAGGTGATGGTTCGGGTTATATAGTTTCATATCAATTCACTAAAAAGTTCACAAAAAAAATAGGTAGATTTAGTGGATACTTTACTATCACAAATAATGAAGGTGTTTACAAGGTACCGTTAGAAAGTCAGATTTTCATTACCATTGCCGAGTCGTTTGCCGATTCTGAAATGTGTTGTAGAAGAAATAAGACGACAAACGAAATAAGTCTTACCGCAACATACACCAAAGGTTCGGTCATTTCTGAATATACGGCAACTGCTAATTACCCTGTTGATACTGAGGTTAGGATAACGTTCAAGAATGTTTTATTATTGACGGATGGTACTGAGGTGGAAAATGATGTATTATTAATCATTGGTAAGGGTCAAAAGACAAATACTTTCACAATTAAAAAACCTGTAAATTATAACTTAGTTTCAGGTAAGAGTTACTACCGTGACATAGATGTAAATACACCAACGGTATCATCAAATTATCGTTACATTGTTGAACCTAAATTTAGTTTTGATACACCATTTACACCAACCCCGACCCCAACACCTACAGTAACACCAACAATGACGGTAACTCCATCCGTATCAAAAACACCAGCATTAACAAAAACACCGACCACTACCCCGACACAAACGGTGACGCCGTCAGTTAGTGTAACAAGTTCTGTGACTCCTACTCAGACATTGACACCAACTATTACTGAAACAGTGACACCTACACAAACGGTGACACCAACGAATACTGTAACTCCTACGTTGACTCAAACAGTCACATCTACAATCACTCCGACAGTATCTCAGACATCAACTGTAACTCCGACACAGACAGTTAGTACTACACCAACACAAACGGTAACTCCAACTTTAACTAATACCCCAACGTTAACGGTTACATTAACTCCGACTATAACTTCTACGATTACACCGACAAATACACAAACGGTTACACCAACTCAGACGGTAACCAACACTCCAACTCAAACTGTTACTATAACCCCAACGCAAACAGTGACCATAACACCAACAAATAGTCCAACACAAACACAGACAGTAACCAACACACCAACCAGTACACCAACTAATACTCCTACACAGACAGTAACGGCCACACCGACTAATACTCCAACTCAAACACAGACAGTAACACTTACCCCAACAAATACACAAACACCTACACAAACAGTAACAATTACCCCGACAACGACTCAGACAGTAACTCCAACATTAACACCTTCATTATCAAACCCTCTTGACGGAGCTTATTACTTCATATCAACTGATAGTTATGCGGTTTGTTATGAAACAGTACCTCAAGATGTGATTTACGGTCAGAACGGATTGAATGTTGGTCAGGTATTGTATCAGGATAGTGCTGCTACAGACCCGTATACAATTTCAGAATTGCAGACTTTATTATCAACGGCGGCGACTACGTTCTATGTTAGAGAGGTTGCGGGTGGTAATGTATTTACTATCGTTGATAACGGTTCGGGAGATGCCCTTGCACAATCACAAGCGATTTGTGTAACTTCAACACCAACAGCCACTCCGACACAAACGGTTACTATTACCCCCACACAGACGATTACGCCTACGGTAAGTGTAACTATAACTCAGACACCTACTCAAACAAATACTCCAACACCATCACAAACGCCAGGTGCTTCGGTAACACCAACAGTAACTGCGACAATTACTCCTACAAATACTCAGACTGTTACTCCAACAAATACTGTAACTCCAACAAACACTCAAACTGTCACACCAACATCTACACAGGCGGTAACACCTACTCAAACCGTCACTCCAAGTATTACAAACACTATAAGTCCTACAAATACCCCTACTCAATCGGTAACTCCATCAGTCACCCCATCATTAACACCATCGGTTACAATAACACAAACACCAACTCAAACTTCAACACCGACCCAAACACCAGGTGTGACACCTACAGTAACTACAACAGTCACTTCTACATCTACACCAACAAATACTCAAACAGTAACGTCTACAGTTACACCGACAAATACTCCGGATGGTAGTCCAACACCTACACCAACAATAACTCCAACCAATACTTTAACAACAACTCCTACATTAACACCGACTAAGACACCTACAGATACACCAGCCCCTTCACCTGACTTTACTGCCACACCGATTAATTTGAGTTCAACACCGACACCGACCCCAACATTAACACCAACATCAAGTCCTGTGACTTATAATGTATTGGTTGATGATTTGGGTAATTACATTGTCACAGATAACGACGATTTATTAGTGATGTCTACAGGTATTGTTCCAACTCCAACACCGACTAATAGTTTAACCCCATCAATCACACCTTCGGTTACTCCGACTCAAACGGCTACACCAACACCGACAACATCCGCCGCTGCTCTTCTTAGTTGTTATGTCGCAGGACCTTTAACTGCCGATACTAGTAATGGTGCAGTATTCGATAGAAGTATAAATGTTAGTGGTGTATTAGAAGTTATAGCCGGTGCGGTTGGTGGTAATGTTGCGGTACCTGATGAATTCTCTAAAAAAGTGGCTCGTTCGTTCCAATTAATAATGGACCCGTCAGCAACAGGGATTACTTTGTCATATCAAAATAATTTAGTAGCCACTTTAAGAGGTGATGTAGGTACAATACATGAAGGAATACCTACAGCCCAAAGAGTTGGTTATGGTAGTGGAGACGACTATAACCCTAATTGGTTGACCGATGAAGGTATAACAGGGTATACAGGATACCAAGAATTCTTAGATACTCACGCAACTAATGACATGGTATGGTACAATAGTGGTTCCACAAGTGGAGATACTGTGATTGAAGAAGTGTTTGAACATATTTTCCATACGGTTCACTTATTTGGTATAATGGGTGCGGTTCCTGGTTCGTCAACCGCGGTAAACTGGATGGCAGAACAAAATCCGAATTGGCAAACAACTGACTTACATTTGGCTATGAAACAAGCTATTGACAATAGTATGTTTGACCCTAGTGAATACGCACCTAATTGGTCAGGTGATACAGAACAGGCTCAATTAGCATATAAAGAGTATATGTATTTACTTAACTGGGGTATGTGGGAGATGTCTGAGTTTTGGGCGGGAGGTTCTTTATCTCCTGAGTGGAATGATAATATGAGAACTCCATCGGGTATTCAAACAAATAATATTTTAGGTTATAATTTATTTAATTCTTATTTCGCACCAGTTTTAAGTAAACCAAGTTTTGTAACAATGAGAAACATTTTCCAAGATAACCACGGTGGGGTTTCAGGTTATTTTGCGGATGATTGTATAACGCCTACACCAACCCCAACGGCTACACCTACATTAACACCGACTAATTCAGTAACACCATCATCAACACCAACAGTCACACCGACAATCTCAGTAACACCATCAGTAACCAAGTCTCCAACACCTACAAGTAGTATAACTCCATCACCATCGTCACCGTTCCCTACTAATTTATTAGTTAATTTAGATGTGAGTAATTCAAGTTCATACCCAGGTACTGGTACGGTATGGACAGATTTACAAGGTAACTACAATGGTACTTTAGTTAATGGTCCAACATATAATTCCTCAAACAAATCTATCGTTACTGACGGTATAGATGATTATATATTACTTAGCAGAGTTGCTGGTACGGGTACTGCAACACAATCATTTACTTATGAAATATGGGTTAACCCAACTAGTTCTGATGGTAATATTATGTCAATGTCAGAGGCAAATCCTCAGACAGGGTGGAATATGCCACCAATAGCCGCTGAGTCAGGTAGATTCAGAGGTAAGATATGGCAGAATAATTACTTATACTCAACAAATCCGTTTGTACAAGGACAGTGGTATCAAGTGGTATTGGTTTGGAATAATACAAACCAAACACAAAGCCTATATGTTGATGGGGTATTGAACGATTCTCAAACAAGTATTTTTTATGAATCAAGTGGTCAAGATAATTACATATTCTTCGGTCAAGAGAATCCTGGCGCCGACAACACAGGTAATTTCAGAGGCGAATATGGTGTTATAAGGTTATACAACACAGCGTTAACATCCACTCAGATTTTGAATAACTATAATATTACATCGAGTACATACTAATAAACAAAACTATTTATAAAACAAAAAAGAAATGGCAAATTTAACGATAGAACAATTAGTATCATTTACTGGTACACCACAGAATACTGATTTGATTATTATTCATGATGGTACTAACGCCAAAAAAATAACATACGCCGAATTATTTAATAAAATATTTTCAGGTTCAACATCATTACAGGCGGATGGAACCAGATTCAACCTCACAGGTAGTATTATCCCAACCACTAATGACACTTTTGACTTAGGAAGTGCAGAATATAAATTCAGGGATTTATACTTAGGTAGTAACTCTCTATACTTGGGAAGTACTAACATTTCGGAGTCTTCTTGGTTAGATACAGCATACCTTTCATCGTCAGCAATACCCTCCACACCAAACGATATAGGTAGGAAAGGTGAAATTAGATATGGTGATGATATGATGTATGTATGTGTGTCAGAAAATACATGGAAAAGATTTAGTATTGAATCGGCTTGGTAAGTTTATTATTTATTTTCATGAAGTAATATATAGTGGTATTTATTAGAGATGGCAGACGGTATTAGAATAATCAGTAATAATTTAAGTGGGGAAACGGTTCATATTGTTTTTACTGCAAATACAGGGTCCACAGTTGTGGACTTTGGTCTTGTTACTATGCCCGCCGATTTGGAGACTAATTATTTCTACGGTACATATGCCATATCACCACAAACTTATGGGGGTACCTATTACTACACAATCATTGCCCCAACACCAACCCCAACGGTCACTACAACACAAACACCGACCCCATCGGTTACATCATCAGTCACTCCTACGATAACACCAACTTCTACGGTAACCCCTACTGTGACTTTGACGAGTACACCGGCGTCAACACCGGTAGGTACCTCTACACCAACACCGACTATAACTATTACTATAACACCATCATCTTCCGTTACACCGACACCATCGGTAACGACTTCGGTTACACCTACAGTGACACAAACGCCGGGAGGTACTACAACTCCAACCCCTACAAATACACCAACAACAACAATAACTCAGACACCTGGTGGTTCACCAACGGCAACTCCGACTATAACTGCCACGGTAACACCAACAACAAGTGTTACACCAACAAAAACAGCGACTGCAACACCAACTCAAACACCAACTCAAACACCTGGTGGGACTTCAACACCGACACCAACAAACACTCCTACAACTACAATCACACAAACACCTGGTGGTTCTCCAACGGCAACTCCAACACAGACACAAACACCAACAGTCAGTCCTACTCAAACGGCTACGGTTACTCCGACTACTACAATTACACAAACACCTGGTGGTTCTCCAACGGCAACTCCGACCGTGACTGCAACAATCACACAAACAACAACTGTAAGTCCTACTGCCACACCTACTAAGAGTCCAACTCAAACACCTGGTGGTACTCCGACACAAACTCCTACTAATACTCCTACAAATACCCCAACAACTACGGTTACTCCAACTAAAACGGTTACTGTTACTCCAACTCAAACACCTGGTGGTACTTCAACACCAACTCCAACAATTTCGTCAACGGTCACAGTCACACCAACTCAAACACCAACACAAACTGTTAGTCAGACACCTGGTGGTACACCAACTCAAACACCTACGGTTACTGCAACAATCACCGTTACTCCGTCAATCACTCCTACGAATACACCAACTAAATCTCCGACTCAGACACCTGGTGGAACACCAACGAGTACTCCAACTAACACCCCAACAAATACACCTACAACTTCAGTGACTCCGTCTGTTACTCCATCGGTAACTCAGACTGCTACGGTGACACCAACCAAAACTCCAACAAACACACCAACGGCAACACCTGTTGAATCTGTAACACCAACTAACACACCTACTCAAACTCAAACTGTAACACCGACATCTTCTGTCACTCCGACTACGACACCAACAAATACTCCAACAGCAACACCTGTTGAATCTGTAACACCGACGAATACTCCTACTCAAACTCAAACGGTAACTCCAACATCTTCAGTTACACCGACTAAGACACCTACGAATACTCCTACAAAAACACCTGAACCATCGGTAACTCCAACAAATACGCCAACTCAAACACAAACAGTTACCCCAACTAAGACTGTGACACCTACTGTAACTCAATCGGTATCAGTTACACCAACTAAGACACCAACTAACACTCCAACACAGACACCAACAAGTACCCCGGCACCTTCTGTAACACCAACTAAGACACCAACTCCTACTCAAACAGTAACACCAACAATTACTCAATCAGTATCAGTTACACCAACTAAGACACCAACTCAAACTCCAACTCAGACGGTAACACAAACAGCGGAACCAACAAGAACACCTGACCCAACGGCAACACCAACAAAAACTCCAACGAAAACTCCGACGATGACGCCAACACAAACGGTTAGCCCTACAAGAACACCGACAAGAACTCCAACAGTAACTCCTTCACCATCACCAGAACCTAATTACATTTGGTTAACTGACTGTTGTGATGATAGAGGTAGTTACGCATATGCAATTCCTTACTTTACTCCTGACCCACCGGGACCACCACCTCAAGGAATGGAAGACGGTGCAGTTTATAACATCACAAACTCACAAAGTATTTTACCTTATGCTGGATGTTACCAAGCTTATACATCAGAGCCTGGTGACCGTCAAGTGGTAACTCTAAGTAATATTGCAGCAGAAACATTTACTCAATATGATGCTTGTGCTCAGTGTACCGAGCAGAACCCTTGTCAGAATGTATCACCAACGCCTGCTCCAACGGTGACACCAACAAGAACACCAACACCTACGAGAACACCAACTAATACACCTACGTCTTCAGTAACCCCAACTAAGACTCCGACGAGAACACCAGCAGTTACCCCGTCACCGTCTCAGACGGTATACACATTGACTCTAAACACTATTAATGGTGCTGATAGCTGTGCCAAAGGTGAGTTAAGAATTAGAAAGAATGGTACCGTAGTGGCATTATGGGATAAAAACCAACAGACAACATCAGTTACTCCATCGGTATCAACGGTTACATTTACTGCCAATGATACTATGGTACTTGAAGCATTCTCTCAAGGTGGTGGAGGTGCGGGATGTTCCGTGTTTACAGACACTGTTGTTAGGGGTTATATCTCGGGTACCGCATCACCTGTGGTTATTGCACAGGTAACTTTTGGTAGTAACCCAGACACTTACACGTTACCAAACGCTAACAAAACTATCACACCACAATTCGTGGCGGTTGCATAGTGAAATCAATTACTTAAAATATAAAACCCCTCTTCGGAGGGGTTTTTCTTTATATGGATATTTATAGACATGGAATTCTTCATAAAACAAAATAGTGAACTACCAATCCTCAAGATGGGTGTTGTAAGAGATGGAAGAACAGATTCGTGGAAACTGTTTGACTCAGACTTAGACAATGCAACCATCCGTTTTTCTATGAAGGAAGAATCCACAGGTATTCCAAAGATTGTAATGAATAATGCATTCATCACAGAGAAGTTACAAGAAAATCCTGATGCCCCAAAAGAATATTACATATATTATAAGTGGTTGAGTAGAGACACAAAAAGAAAAGGTCGTTACATTGGTGAGTTTTCAATCATCAATTCAATGGGTGAACTAATCGCCCCAATCAGAGAAAATCTTTACATCAATATCATTTGACAAGATTAAGATTCCTTCTTATTATTTCCGTAGTATAAATGTCAAAGAGTAATCACATCATTACGATGTGAGTATAATGTCTCAGACGAAAACAAAATATTATGGTATCACAAGAAGTAATTGAAGAATTCCTATTAGGAGAGGACCCTGAAAAATATATTGTAGCGTTAGAATACGACTACCGTTCAGGAAAAATATTCAAAGTAATTCAAGACCCTATTCAGGGCAAACAAATTAAATCAGACACATTTATTCCATTCGCATGGGTTGGAGACCTTCACGGTAAAAGATTTTATGGTGGTTCAAAAGCCGCACAACAAAAAGCTATGTCCACCCACGGAATCCTCATTGAAAAGTTGGAAACTCATGGTGATGAGAGAATGGAGAAGGGATTAAAATATTTGGTGAAGACCACCAAAACATATTCCAATTTGGTAAACTTCTTCAAAGGTGGTGGATTGGACCCATGGGGTAGAGATAACTCCAATGATATTATGATTCTTCCACCAACAGAACAATACCTTTGTCAGAAGGGTAAACGACTCTTCAAGGGTTTTGATGAATACGATGAGGTTCATAGATTTGTATTTGATATTGAGACCACAGGTCTTTCACCTGAGGACAGTCAGATATTCCTTATCGGAATGAAAGATAATAAAGGTTATGAGAAAGTGATTTCTGCTGAAAATGCCGATGAAGAAAGAGAACTCATCATCCGTTTCTTTGATATTATCAATCACCTCAAACCAACCCTTATCGGTGGGTACAACTCGGCGTTCTTTGATTTTCCGTTCTTGATTCGTAGAGCGGAGATATTAGGTTTGGACCCAAAGAAGATTATTAAAACACTAAACCCACAGGTTCAGTTTAGAACAAAGGATGGTATCCTCAAACTTGCAAATGAAATGGAAGACTATGTTCAGATGCAGATGTGGGGATACAATGTGGTAGATATTGCTCACGCAGTTCGTAGAGCACAGGCAATCAATTCAGACATTAAGAGTTGGGGTCTTAAGTATATCACCCAATTCATTGGTGCTGAGAAGGAGAATCGTGTTTATGTTCAGGGTGATAAGATTGGTAAAATCTATTTTGATAATAAGGACTACTATTTCAATCCGAAGTCGGGTGGTTACAAAGAAGTCGGAGCACCTGGTACTGAAAACCTTATGGAAAGATTTCCAGGTCACTATGAGAAGGTCAATGGTAACTACATCATTGAACGATACCTCTACGACGATATTTGGGAAACAATGATTGTAGATGAAGAATATAACCAAGCAAATTTCCTTCTTGCTAAGTTGGTACCAACAACCTATGAACGTCTTTCTACTATGGGTACCGCAACACTATGGAAGATGATTATGGCGTCGTGGTCATATAAGAATGGATTGGCAATACCTGCAAAGGGAGACAAAAGACCCTTCACTGGTGGACTTTCTCGTCTTCTTGCGGTGGGATACTCCACTGACGTATTAAAACTTGACTACTCGTCTCTATACCCCTCTATTCAGTTGGTTCACGATGTGTTCCCTAAGTGTGATGTTACAGGAGCGATGAAGAGTATGTTGAAGTATTTCCGTGATACCCGTATAAAATACAAACAACTCGCAGCAGAATACTCATCAACGGATAAGAAACTATCGTCACAGTATAACCGTAAGCAACTTCCAATTAAAATCTTTATCAACGCATTCTTCGGTTCATTGTCTGCTCCTCACGTATTCCCATGGGGTGATATGGATATGGGTGAACAGATTACATGTACCGGTCGTCAATACCTACGTCAGATGATTATGTGGTTCATGTCTCGTGGTTACAAACCATTGGTAATGGATACGGATGGTGTCAACTTCTCATCCCCACCAGGAAGAGAGAAACATACCTATGTTGGTAAAGGTCTTAACGGATTGGTAAAAGAAGGTAAGACATACTACGGAACCGAAGCAGATGTCGCCGAATATAACGATATCTTTATGAGAGGTGAGATGGGTCTCGATACTGATGGTGTTTGGCCGTCAACTATCAATGTGGCACGTAAGAACTACGCTCTTCTCACAGAATCAGGAAAAGTAAAACTTACAGGTAATACCATTAAGTCTAAGAAACTTCCTACTTATGTTGCCGAGTTTTTGGATAAAGGTCTTCGTATGTTGTTAGATGGTAAGGGTCACGAATTTTTAGAATACTACTACGAATATGTGGATGTCATTTACAACCGTCAGATACCAATTTCTAAGATTGCCAACAAAGCCCGTGTAAAACAAAGTATTGCTGAATACAAAGTTCACATTACAAAAAGAACAAAATCGGGTTCGTTTATGTCTCGTCAAGCTCACATGGAATTAGCAATGAAACACAACTTACAGGTTGGTTTGGGTGATACTATCTACTATGTTAATAATGGTGAAAGAAAGTCTCATGGTGATGTTCAAAAGAAAAAAGATGAGGTTGTATTAAACTGTTACCACGTAAATGAAAAGGATATACAAGAAAAACCTGATATGTTGGGTGAATACAATGTTCCTCGTTATTTGGCCGCGTTTAACAAACGTATTGAACCATTGTTGGTTGTTTTCTCTACAGAGATTCGTGACGAGATTTTGGTAGAAGACCCATCACAAAGACCATTCTTCACTAAGACACAAACAGAATTGGTTAGAGGTTATCCTCGTCGTGAAGGGGACCAAGATACATTGGAAGAAGTTTTAACTATTTCGGATGGTGAAATTTCGTTTTGGAATAATGTTGGTATTGACCCATACTATATGTATGTTGATGGCACAATGGAATTAGTTGATGGTGAGTATGTTAAGAAGAACAGAGAACTTATGAGTTCTTCAGTCCATCAGACGACATAATATACCAACCTTGTCCTACAAATCTTAGTTCAACAGATGCACCTCTTTCAGTTTCAATCTGATTATATTCGTCATCAATTAGTTTATCACTTTTGATGGTAACATCAGTCATGGATTTAATTGTAATGTGGTCTGTTGTCTTTTCGTCTAAGGTCACCACACAGTGGTCTACATTTTTTACAATAATAGCGGCTTCACCGTTGGTTGTATAACCTGAATTAGTACATATTATTGAATCTGAAGTTTTAACCTCTAAGCCGTTAACGATTTTAGTAACTGCATATGATTTGAAAATTGCCATATTAAACTATATAAATCTGACGTGGAAGTGCTCTGTATTGTAGTTGTTTGTTCAGACTTTCGGCTTGACTTGCCTTAACTTCCATCATCTTATCTGGACGAAGTCTTTCTAATCTCATTTTTAATTCCTCCTCTAATTTAGACTTTTCGTCTTTAGATTCACTTAATAAAGAATCGTATTCTAACTGAAGTTCAGAGTCTGGTGTCTTTAGGTTACCACTGAACTTACCTCTTACTCTGCCTAATGTTTCTTTGACGTAAGAAGTAAACCATCTACGAACCCAAGTTTGTGCGGGTGAGTTAAGTTCATCCCATCTTAAGTTATCTAAGTTGACGTCAGAAGGTAGACGAACGATATCAGGGTTTTCGGCTAAACAAGATTCTCTATCATCTGTTTCGTAATACCAATACCATACACGGTACTCGTTGTTTGCTATATTACCAAAATCAAACTTACCACCTGGTACGTTATAAAGGTGTACAGCTTTCTTACCTTCAGGAAGTGCGGTTACTCTATACGTAAGTTCACCACCGATGAGTCTTCTTTTGATATTGATGTCTTGCATTCTCAATAAGATGTCAAATGCGGGTGTTACGAAGTAGTTACCTTGTCCACCCATTTGTGAGAAACCAGCTCCACCACCAAGACCAATACCACCAAATCCTCCGAAACCACCCATGAATGGGTCAAAGAATGCCGCGTCCAACTCTGCCCTTGTAAACCATAACAACTCGTTAAGTTCACGACCTGCAGGAATTTCATAAATCTGTTGGTTTCTCTGTAGGTCTATGTAATCCTTTTTAAGAACTGCATCACCACCCGCTTGTAGACCAACAATCTTAGAGTAAGCGTAAGTGTATTGAGTTTCCCAATCTAAAGAACGTGTGATAAGTGCTTTAGCAACTGATTGAGTATCTTGATTTAGCCCGTATAGTGATGTCCATTGAGACTCAATTAACCAATCATTTACATATTGAGAATAATCTTCAACAGATAATTCCAATAATGAATCCATCATCTCGTCTTCAATCTCGATACCTCTAAGAGGGGCACCAAGAAGGTGACGAATTCTCGTATAAAGTTTGGTTCTTTGTGGTTCTGTTATAATTGACATTGAGGACTTTTATTTATAAATATCCAGTAAAGGTCATTTATTTAGGATTTACCCAACTATCTACAGGGAAGGTAAATCTACCATTAACAATCTGTGTATCGTCGTTTTTGAATACGATGGTTCCTTTGGAGTCACTGTGGAAAGCAATATAGTCAGTTGAATATGGTTTTACGTTACCTGTTCCATATACAACCATTCTACCCTCTTCTTCATCGTGACCGTTGAAAGGTTTGATTTGGATAGTTTTAGTTTGCCCATCAATTTCAACGGTTGCGTCTACACCACCAATCATATCGTCTTTACCTCCGAGTTCACCGACTTTGAATACTTTTTTGGTGTTGAAGATGTCCTTCATGTTTACAACCGCTTTAAGTTCTCTTTCATCCCCGAACTTATTTGACTTATCTAATGAAGCCATAATTGTTTGGAATGTTGCGGAATCTTGGTTGAAAATACGGTGTCTGAATTGAACCATAAGGTTAATCATCCTTTGAACTTCGTATAGTTGACCTTTGAAATCCTTATCTATAAAGTTCAATGGGTCCTGTCCATAGTGTTTTAGGACTGCGTTGAGGTCATTAACTAAGATACAGAACGCACTGTAGTTGGTGTTGAGTTTGTTGATTACTGAACGACCGGGTTGTTCAAAGTCGTAGATACCTGACATCTGACCCTGAGCGTATTGGTTTTTATCGTAGTAGAAATCAGAGAACACCTCTTTTAAGATATCCATGATGGCATACATAAACTTCTTTTTTACTTGAGGGTTTTTGTTGAATATCATTCTGTATGTATTCACCTGTTTTGGTGAACATCCGCGCGATACACCCTCAGTGATAAGTTCTTTTACCACTCTTGATTCGTTTATTTTACCCTTTTGAAATTGGTCAAACTGTTTGTTGACGAACGACCAGTTGATTACATCAAAGAAGTTATCAACGTATTCGTCCCTTTTGTTTTTGTATTTTAAGTAGTAAGCATGTTCCCACAAATCTAATCCTAACAATGGAATACCACCATTTTTCATGGTGTTCATCATTGGGTTATCTTGATTTGAGGTTGTCATCACTTTTACATCACCACCTTTTGTTAATACCAACCATACCCAACCTGAGCCAAATTGTTGTTTTGCCTTGTTCTTAAATTCTTTTTTGAAGTTAGCGTAAGTCTTAAACTTCTTCTTAATCTTATCTAAAACAGGACCTGTTGGTTCTTGTTTTTTTGGTGATAACATTTGCCAAAATAGTTCGTGGTTGTAGGCACCACCCGCGTTGTTTATGATGGTTCTGTTGTAACGAGATATACCTTTGATAAGAAGTTCCAAATCTAAGTCTTTGTCTTTGACTGACTTCAGAGCGTTGTTGAGTTTCTTAATATACCCTTTGTAATGTTGATTGTAGTGAACATTCATTGTCTCTTTGTCAATGAATTGGCCTAATGAAGAATAAGAATACGGTAACTTAATTGCCGTTATCCTTTTCATTTTCTTTTCTTGTTCTTGAATTATTTCTTTTTTTTCAGAATCCGAGATTTGTTTTTCTATCTCATGGATTCTTTGTTGGCTTTTTTTGAATTCCATACGTTTTCATTTTCTTATAAATAATATCGTATGGGAAAATATTCTTATCTTCTTGAAATTGTATTTAAGATTTCCTCTACAATCGTTCCTTTATCGACATTATCACCCATAACTGTTTCAAATACATTTTTCTTGTTGGATAAGATGTCGTAAATAACACCTTCAATTGTATTTTCAAAAATTGGATAAAAAACGGATACGTTTGATTTCTGTCCATATCTATATGCTCGGTCTTCTGCTTGTGAGTGGTCAGAAGGAACGAACGAGAGGTCATTCATAATAACGGCTTCAGCTGCGGTCAGTGTGATACCCACACCTGCGGCTTTGAGGTTACCAACAAATACCATTACCTTTTCATTATTTTGGAATTCATCCACCGAGTGTTGTCTCGCGGGTTTACTCATTCTTCCGTCTAATGCGACGGCGGACTTCCCAAAGTGTGATTTGATTTGGTTTAATGTGTCTGTAAAGTTGGTGAAGATAATAACTTTCTTTCCCTGTTCAATAATATTTTGTGCAATCTCAATGGTGTCTCTTACCTTCTCTTCGGCGATGACTTGTCTTACTTTCATCAGTTTTGAGAACTGCACGGTTAATGAGGATGATTCCTCTGAGTTGTTGTCATACCAATCGAAGTATTCACCCATAAGGGCTTCGTATTGTTTTGACTTTAGTCTTAGATAA